>OBKM01000001.1_pt1 | contig 108539 bp, 124 predicted proteins | sample 1519691 | NCBI WGS metagenome assembly OBKM01 (sample SAMEA37050418, study PRJEB22526) | metagenome | biome: saline pan; feature: lake; material: water | place: Egypt | collected 2015 | depth 0.5 m
ATTTGAACCGGCGGACCTCTACAGGACAGCGCCCTCAACGCTGCGCCGTTGGCCTAGCTTGGCTACCCACGCACGTCGTGTTTTCCTTCGCACTTCTCCGTAATTCGGGGTGCAATAAAAGGGCTTTCCTTTGATTCTGCGGCCCGTTCTCGGGTGGCGATCCGGCGGGTCGCGGCGCGTCGGGGAGGGCGCCGACCCGGGACCGCAGGTTGAAGTGCGTTCCCGTGGTGGGTCCGGGCATGGCGAAGTATTCCACTGGCGGCGTCGGGGGGGACTCCGGTGGTGCCTGCGAGCTCTGTGGGGCCGAGGGGACATCGCTGGAGACGACGACGGTCGCCGGGGCGGAGCTCGACGTCTGTAGCGACTGTGCACAGCACGGGGACACCGCCTCGCGGACGGACGACGACAGGAAACGCGACCGACGGCGGAAGGCCGCACAGAACACGGCCAAAATGAACGACGCGGGGTCGGTCGAGACCGACTGGGAGGACGGCACCGACTACGAGGACGACCCGCTCCCGTATCTCGTCTCCGGGTACGGCGATCGCCTGGAGGCGGCCAGACAGGGCGCCGGGCTCCGGATCGACGAGCTCGCGGCGGAGCTCGGGATCGACGCCGAGGACATCGAGGCGGTCGAACAGGGACGGGCGTCGCGCGCGAACGTCGGCGGCTCGGTCGTCGAAACGCTCGAAGAACGCTTCGGGATCGAACTCGCGGAGTAGCCACCTCACTCCGAGTCGTCCACCCGGCGACGAGCGTAAAGATACACCGGCACACCGATACAGAGCCAGACGGCGGCCCCCGCCCGGATCGCGAAGTTCGCCCGCTGGCTCCACGTCGTCAGCTCCGCGCCGAGCGACAGTAACGCGACGACGGGCGCGCCGACGAGGATCGTCAACACGAACGTCGTCTGCATGACCCACCCGTAGTCGACGCCGTCGGGGTCCGTCGTCTCGACGCGGGGCGACATGTCCCGGGCTCCGTGGCTCGTCGTGTAATCGGTTACGGTTCCCGGACGGCGTCGGTCCGGCGGGAGTAGGAGTATTAATCCCTCCGGGTACACACTCACGGGTATGCGAGCGAAGGACATCCGTGCGAAAGCCGGCGAGGAGCCGATCACGATGCTCACCGCATACGACGCCCCGACCGCCGAGCTGATCGACGAGGCGGGGATCGACATCGCGCTCGTCGGGGACTCGGTCGGCAACACCCGGCTCGGGCACGGGTCGACGCTTCCGGTCACGGTCGAGGAGATCGCGAGCCGGACGGCGGCCGTCGCTCGGGCGACAGAGGACGCGCTCGTCGTGGCCGACATGCCGTTTCTCTCGTTCGGCGCGGACGAGGGCGAGGCGATCGAAAACTGCGGCCGGATGCTGAAGGATGCCGACGGCGACGCCGTCAAGCTCGAATGCGGACCACACACGGTGGAGCTGACCCGGCGGCTCACGGAGCTCGGGATCCCGGTCCAAGCGCACCTCGGGCTGACGCCGCAGCGGGAGAACGAAACCGGCCTGTACCGACAGGGCACCGACGAGGAATCGGGACAGCGGATCGTCGATCTCGCCCGGCGACACGAGTCAGCGGGCGCGTTCTCGCTCGTCCTCGAACACGTGCCGTCGAACCTCGCCGGCGCCGTCACGGAGGCGCTGTCGATCCCGACGATCGGCATCGGCGCCGGGCCGGCGTGCGACGGGCAGGTGCTCGTCGTCGACGAGGTGATCGGACTCTCGGAGTCGAGCGCGCCGTTCTCGAAGCGGTTCGGCGACGCCCGCGGTGAGATGGCGGACGCGATCGCCGCCTACGCCGACGCCGTCGAGTCCGGGCAGTTCCCGGACGAGGAGCACAGCTACCACGAGGAGGGGCTCGAGGACGTGTACTGACCCGGACACGGTTTATCCGTCTCCGGCACCTCAGTACGTGTATGGCCGAGCGCGCAGCGACCGGCGGGGCGGCAAACGGCGGTGTCGAGGGCGACGGCCCGGCGCTCGTCGTCGAGGGGTTGCGGAAGACGTTCGGCGACGGCGAGGGGGCGGTTACGGCGGTCGACGGGGTGAGCTTCACCGTCGAATCCGGCTCGATCGTCGGGCTGCTCGGGCCGAACGGCGCCGGGAAGACGACGCTCGTAAAGTCGATCCTCGGGACCGTCGTCCCGGACGCGGGAGTGGTTCGGCTGTTCGGCACCGACGTGACCTCGGGTCGGCGGGCCGCCTACGCCGACGTCGACGCGATGCTCGAAGGGGCCAGAAACGACTACTGGCGGCTCACCGTTCGTGAGAACCTCCGGTACTTCGCGACGGTAGGTGGCGTGGACCCGGACTCGGTGGCGGCCCGCCACGACCGGCTCCTCGATCGGTTGGGGCTCGCGGCGAAGGCCGATACGCCGGTTCGGGACCTCTCCCGCGGGATGAAACAGAAGGTCTCGCTGGCAAGCGTTCTCGCCGGCGGCGCGAGGCTCGTCTTCCTGGACGAACCGACGCTCGGGTTGGACATCGAGAGCGCCCGAACGCTCCGGCGGGAGCTCCGGCGGCTGGCCGAGGAGGAGGGCCTGACAGTCGTTCTCAGCAGCCACGACATGGACACCGTCGAGGCCGTCTGCGACCGGGTCATCGTCGTCTCCGACGGCCGGGTCGTCGCGGACGACGCTGTGTCGACGCTCGTCTCGCGGAGATCGAACGACGCCGTCGAGATCGAGAGCGGCGATTTCGACGAGCGCGTGGTGGCGTCGCTCCGGGAGCGCTTCGACGTCCGGTCGGTCGGTCGTGACGGGGCCACGGTCGTGGTGGCGGTCGGCGGCGATGGGCTGTACGCGCTGATGGATCACCTCCGGGATGCGGGGGTCACGATTGAGGGGATCAGGACGCTCACGCCCGATCTTGCGGACGTGTTCGTGGAGATGACCGACCCGGCGGACGAGACGGAAGCGCCGCCGATTCCGACGGGGCGACCGTGAGTTCGGGGACCGACACGGAGGGTGAGGTGGCCCGGGATGCCGGCGGGGGTGCGGGCGGGGCAAGGGGGAGTCGGGACGTGACGGCGCCGCGCCCGGCGACGTACTATCACCTGATCCGGGCCGTCCTGTACCGGGAGTTCCTGCTCTTCGTCCGGTACCCCGCGAACGCCGCCGGCGGGGTCGTCGTCTCGGTGTTCTTTTTCGCAATCTTGTTCTACGGCGGGCAGCTGCTGGCCGGCGAGGCGCTCTCGGACTCGATCGAGGGGATCGTCGTCGGCTACTTCCTGTGGACGCTGTCCGTCGGGGCGTACTCGTCGGTCTCGAACGACATCGGCAGCGAGGTGCAGTGGGGGACCCTCGAACGACACGTCACGACCCCGTTCGGTTTCGCGCCGGTCGCGCTGCTGAAGGGCGTCGCGAAGATCGTCCGTACCTTCCTCGTCTCGACGGTCGTCCTCGTCGCGATGTTGGTGTTGACCGGGACGACCCTCCGGATCGATCCGGTTACCGTCGTCGCCGTCGCCGGGCTCTCGATAACGTCCGTCCTCGGCCTCGGGTTCGCGGCCGGGGGCGTCACCGTCCTGTACAAGCGGATCGGTTCCTGGCTCAACCTGTTGCAGTTCGGGTTCGTCGTGCTCGTCTCCGCGCCGGTGTTCGAGGCGCCGTGGACCCGGTTCCTTCCCCTCGCACACGGGAGCGCGCTGTTACAACGGGCGATGGTCGACGGCGTCCGGCTCTGGGAGTTCGGAGCCGCGGAGGTCGGGCTACTCGTCGCGGTCGCGGCGGGCTACCTCGCCGGGGGATACGTCGTCTTTCACTACGCCACGCGGCGGGCGCGGCGGCTCGGCGTACTCGGTGACTACTGAAGCGAGCGTCCCGACGCCGTAGCGCACATCATTCCCACTCGCCGTCGACGATGTCGGCCTCCGCCTGGTGAGCCATCTTCACCTGGTACTCCGGGAGGTAGAGCGCGAGGTCCGTCGTCGTGATCATCCCGACGGCGCGGCCGTCCTCGACGACGGGGAGCTTCTTGACCCCGTTGTGCCCCATCCGCTCGGCGGCCGTCCGGACCGACTCGGTCCGGCGGGCGGTGACGACGGGATCGGACATCAGCTCCTCGACCGACGTGTCCGGGTCGAGGGCCTCGCCGACGGCCGCGACGATGTCCGACTCGGTGACGATGCCCTGCACCCGGTCCTCGCCGACGACGAGCGAGCCGATGCTTCGCTCGTCCAGCGTTCGTGCGGCCTCAGCCATCGTCGTCCCCGAGGGGACGGCCGCCACCGGCGACGACATCAGTTCCTCGATGCCCGCGTCCTGTTTTTCCATACCCCGAGTTGTTAATGAACGTTAATAATAGTACGGTAGGTGAACGGTACCGTTTCTCAGGACGGGCGGGGTCGACACCCCGGGACGCGCGGCGGTCGTTTGCGGCCGTTCGACGCCGTGAGGCGTGACGGTCGGCTACTCGCTCCACTCCGCCCGGCAGGCGGCGTTACAGAAGTGCATCGCCGAAACCGTCCCGTCCTCGATGCGCGTCACGACCTCGTGTGTGGGTTCGTTCGCGATCGGTTCCGAGCACGTCGAACAGCGCGGCGCGTCCTCCTCCGATACGTCCTCGCAGAGATCCGATGTCGGGTCGACCATTTCTCTGCACTCTCGGGGTGCGAGTATATGAACGATTATGTTCGGCGGGGCGCTCCCGGCGGGGGTTGCCGGAACCGCTCGGTCGGACGTGCGGATCGGCCGGCCGGCTACGTTCGGTCGCGGGTAACGGACTCTCCGGGAGCCGTGCGGGCACCGGCGCCGAGCACGACGCCCGGAGCGAGGCTCGTGTTGACCCCCGTCTTCGCGTCGGCCCCCGCGACGACGCCGTACTTCCGGCGACCCGTCGACACGCGCTCGCCTTTGACCGTCTGTTCGACGTCCTCGCCGTCGTGTCTGAGGTTCGCGACCTGCGTTCCGGCCCCGAGGTTCACCCCCGGGCCGAGCAGGCTGTCGCCGACGTACGAGAGATGCGGGATCGCCGCCCCGGACATGAGGACGCTGTTTTTGATCTCGACCCCGTGGCCGACACGACACCCCTCGCCGACGAGGGTCGCTCCGCGAACGCGCGCGTTCGGGCCCACGTCCGCGCCGGAACGGACGATGACCGGTCCCTCGACGGTCACACCCGCGTCGACGGTCGCGCCGGACTCGACGACGACATCGCCGCGGAGTTCGGCGTTCGCGTGGACCTCGCCGTCGATGCGCCGTTCGACCCCGTCGATCTTCCACTCGTTGGCGGCGAGCAGTTCCCACGGACGGCCCACGTCGAGCCACCGCGAGAGCGTGATCGGTGTGACGGCCGTCCCCTCGATCGCGCGGGCGAGCACGTCGGTGATCTCGTACTCGCCGCGGTCGCTCTCGTCGACATCGAGCCACTCGAGGGCGCGCTCCGGGAGCGCGTACGCTCCCGCGTTCGCGAGCGAGGAGGGCGGGTCGGCGGGCTTTTCGACGATGCCCGTCACCCGCGATCCGTCGGGGGTCGTCGAGAGAACGCCGTAGTGTCGCGGATTGTCGACCTCGATCGCCGCGACGGCCGGGAGCGCGTCGACGAGCGCTGCGATCCCCTCGGAGTCATAGAGGTTGTCGCCGTTGAGCACGACGAACGGGCCGTCGAGACGCGCCGCGGCGGCACGGAGCGCATCGGCGGTGCCCCGCTGTGTCCCCTGGACGACGGTCGAGACCGGAACCCCTCGGTACGTGTCGTCGAAGTACGCCCGGACCGCGTCGGCCCCGTAGCCGACGACGACGACGAGCTCGTCGATCCCCGCATCGACGGCCGCGTCGGCAGTGTGGGCACACAGCGGCCGGTCGGCGACCGGGAGCATCGGCTTCGGGACGGTCTCCGTCAAGGGGCGCATCCGCGAGCCCTCGCCGGCGGCGAGTACGACTGCCTGCATACCTTCGCACCCGTCGGCCCCGTATAAAAGTGTCCGGGAGCAACGGGGGACGGCGACCCCCCTACTCCTCGACGGCGGGGGCGGGCGGTTCGGCCCCGTCTGCCTGGCGGCGGACATCGACGTGGTACTGTTCGAGGATGTCCCGCCCCAACAGGAGGGGGTAGTCCATGTGGCTGCGGTCCTCGACGCTCGCCGTGACGGTGTGTCGGTTCCCGCCGACGCCGATCACGAGGTCGACGACGGGGCGGGACCGGCCGGACTTGACGCTCCCGGATTTTACTCTGACGATGTCTTTTATGGGGCCGGTGCCGATCTCCGCGGCGAGGCGGGCGTCGATGCTCGTCCGGGTCGCGCCAGTGTCGGACTTCGCCATCACGGTCCGGTGGCCGCTCGTCCCCATCGCGACGACCTCCTCGATGTAGCCGATCACCTGCGTCTCGGTGGGGGAGGTCGGTTCGGGTTTCGGCGTACACGCCGGGCGGGAGTCGTCGAGGGTCGCCGTCAGTTCGTGGACCAGTTCGGGGTCGACGTCGCCGCCGGCGCGTTCGATCGCGAGGCGGGCGATATGCGGCGCCGCGGATCGGCCGGTCGCCTTGAACAGGCCCCGAAACCCGGCCGTCGGGTTCACTTCGAGGACGTAGTAGCCGTCCGCCCCCTGGACGATATCGACGCCACCGTAGTCGAGACCGATCTCGTCGGTCGCCCGCTTCGCGATCGTCGCGACCGGATCCGGGAGCTCGTCCGTCATGTTCTCGACGCTGCCGCCCAGGGCGACGTTCGTTCGCCACTCCCCCTCGGGCGCGTACCGGTTCATCGCGCCGACGATCCGCTCGCCGACGACGTACACCCGGAGGTCGTGGTGTCGTGTTCCGTCGTGCTCGACGAGCTCCTGGAGAAAGGCCTGCCTGGAGCCGACCATCGGGTTGACCGGGTCGTCGGTGTCGAGTTTCCACGTCCCGCCACCGTGGGTTCCGATCGCGGTCTTGTAGACGACCTCGTCGCCGAACCGATCGCGGCGGGCGTTCAGAACGTCACCGGACAGCGCCATGAGCGCGTCCGGGACCGGGAGCCCCGCCTCCGCGAGGGCGACGCCGCTTGCGAACTTGTGCATCGCGGTCATCGTCGCTGTCGGGGTGTTCAACACCGGACGGATCCGGTCGAGCATCGTCGCCAGACCGAGCGCCTCCGCGGGCTGTTCTTCCTTCGAGAGCAACAGCCGGTTGACGACGATGTCCACGTCCGGTTCGAGTGTCACCTCGCCGCCGGTGACGTCGACGGCGGTGTTTTCGGCGCGGAGCCAGGCGGTGTCGTAACCGAGGTCGTCGACGGCGTTCAGGATCGCTTTCGTCTCCTTCGAGTTGTGGAGGCTGAGAACGCCGACCGTCGGGGAATCTGACATACGGCGACTCGGTCCGGTTCGGGCAAAATCCTACCGGTGCCGGGAACGGAGACGGTCCGGCTACCGGGAACGGGGACAACCCGTCTACCGGACCACGAGGTTATATTCTCCCCCGTCGTGGCTGGGGATGTGGCGGAGAGATTCACGTACGACGGCGGGGCGGTCGACCCCGGCGAGACCGAGAACGTCCGTTTCACCGTCAGCGAAACGTATCTCGGGGACCCGGTCCGCATCCCCGTCACGGTCGTCAACGGGGCGGAAAGCGGGCCGACGCTCTGTCTGACCGCGGCGGCACACGGCGACGAGCTCAACGGCGTCGAGGTCGTCCGCGAGGTCGCCCACGGGTGGGATCACTCGGCGCTCCGCGGGACGCTCGTCTGTCTGCCGGTGCTCAACGTTCCTGGCTTTATTGCCCAACAGCGGTATCTACCGATCTACGACCGCGATCTGAACCGGTCGTTCCCGGGCAACGAATCGACGACGGGCGCAAAACGGATCGCCGCACGCGTGTTCCGGAACTTCGTCGAACCCTGCGATATCGGGCTCGATTTCCACACGTCGACCCGCGGGCGAAGCAACATGCTTCACGTCCGCGCGGACATGGACGACCCCGCCGTCGCGAGGGTCGCACACGCATTCGCGTCGAACGTCGTCATCGCCAGCGAGGGGCCGAGCGGATCGCTCCGCCGTGAAGCGAGCGCGGCCGGAACCCCGACGGTCACGGTCGAACTCGGCGAGGCACACCGGTTCCAGCGCCCGCTCATCGACGCGGCGCTCGGAGGGGTCCGCTCCACGATGGCGGAGTTCGGGATGACGGACGCCACCGCCGTCAGTTGGCCCGGGTGGCGCACCGTCGTCGATGGGGCCGACGAGAAGACGTGGCTCCGGGCGGACGAGGGCGGGATCGTCGAGATGCACGCCGACCGCGGCGAGCTCGTCGAGGCCGGCGAGCCGGTCTGTACGATCACCGATCCGTTCGACACGGACTCGTCGGTCGTCGAAGCCCCTTTCACCGGCGTCCTCGTCGGGGTGTTGGAGAACCCGCTCGTCTACCCCGGAAACCCCCTGTGTCACCTCGTTTCACTCGACGAGGGAACGCTGCGCGCGTTCCGGTCGTTCGACCCGTAGCCGCACGCTCCGGCCCGTCGGCGATCCCCGTGAGACGTTCGCATGTAGTAACTACTATACAGGCGCAGTCCTGACCATAGACCGCATGAGTCAATCGTACGACCGGGGGCTGATAGAGGACTTCGGGCGGTGGCAGGAGTTCTCCGCCGGCATGTGGGCCTGGATCTTCCACAAGTTCACCGGCTGGGTGCTCATCGGCTACCTCTTTACGCACGTGGCGGTGTTGAGCACCGCCACCGTGGACGGGGCGACGTACACACAGACGCTCCAGGGGCTCGAAAGCCTGCTCGTCGTCCGGTTCCTCGAAGTCGGTCTGCTCGCGGTCGCCGTGTTCCACATCCTCAACGGCGTCCGCCTGCTGTTCGTCGATCTCGGAGTCGGCATAGAGGCACAGGACAAGGCGTTCTACGCCGCGTTGATCGCGACCGGCGCGATAACGGTCGCGAGCATCCCGACCTTCCTTCTGGGGGCGTTCTGAGATGTCCGAACACTACTCCTCGTTCGAACCGAAGGGGACTCGATGGCTGCTACAGCGGATCACGGCCGCGTTCCTCGTCGTCGTGCTCGCGTATCACTTCCTGCTGTTGCACTTTGTCAACCACGCCGCGGACATCACCTTCGCCGGGACGAACGCCCGGATGAGCGAGGTGGGCTATTTCATCACGATGGTGCTTTTCCTCGTCGCCGGCGCGTTCCACGGCGTCAACGGCGTGTACAACGCCTTGGTCAATCAGGGTCTCGACGGCACCCAACAGACCGTCGTCAAGTGGCTGTTGATCGTCGCGGGAACGCTTCTGGTCGTCCAGGGGATCCGCGTCGCGGTCGCCATGACGGGGTTGTTCTGACATGAGTACACAAGTCAAAGAGCGCGAGACCGAGACCGAAGACGAAGACGAAGGGACCTCCGAACACCAAAAGCGGCGGCTATCCGAGAAGGCCGAGCGCGCCGATATGGAGGAACGCGCCGAGACGGAGCTGTCCGACACCGACGAGACGGTCCGGCTCAAGGTGTTCCGGTACGACCCGGAGGTCGAGGGGAAAAAGGACCCCCGGTTCGACACGTTCGAAGTGCCCTTCACGAAGGGGATGACGGTGCTCGATTCGCTCATCTACGCGCGGGACCACTTCGACTCCAGTCTGACCTTCCGGCACTCGTGTCGGCAGGCGATCTGTGGCTCCGACGCGCTCTTCGTCAACGGGAGACAGCGGCTCGGCTGCAAGACGCAGATGGTCGATCTGGAGTGGCCGGTTCGCATCGAACCGCTCCCGCACGCCGAGGTGGTCAAGGACCTCGTGGTCGACATGGAGCACTTCTACGACCAGATGGAGTCCGTCGAGCCGTACTTCCAGACGAACGACCTCCCGAGCGACGGGGAACAGCGCCAGACGCGGGCGAACCGCGAGAAAGTGAAGATGTCGACGCGCTGTATCTGGTGTAGCGCGTGTATGTCCTCGTGTAACATCGCCGCGGGCAACAACGAGTATCTCGGCCCGGCGGCGATAAACAAGGCCTACCGCTTCGCAATGGACGAACGCGAGGGCGAGGAGATGAAGGAACACCGGCTCAACATCATCGAACAGGAGCACGGCGTCTGGCGCTGTCAGACGCAGTTCTCCTGTACCGAGGTGTGCCCGAAGGATATCCCCCTCACCGAGCACATCCAGGAGCTGAAACGCGAGGCCGTGAAATCGAACCTGAAGTTCTGGTAGCAGTAGCCTAAAGTCACTCAAAACCCAACACAACACAATGACAATACGTGAACACGATGTCGTCGTCGTCGGCGCTGGCGGTGCTGGCCTCCGGGCCGCGATCGCAGCCGAGGAGGAAGGGGCCGACGTGGCGATGGTCACGAAACTACACCCCGTTCGCTCACACACCGGGGCGGCCGAGGGCGGTATCAACGCCGCGCTCCGGGACGGTGACGACTGGGAGCTGCACGCGTACGACACGATGAAGGGCTCTGACTATCTCGGGGACGCTCCGGCCATCGAAACCCTCGCACAGGACGCCCCCGAGGAGGTCATCCAGCTCGAACACTGGGGGATGCCCTTCTCGCGGGAGGACGACGGCCGCGTCTCCCAACGACCCTTCGGCGGGCTCTCCTTTCCCCGGACGACCTACGCCGGCGCCGAGACGGGGCATCACCTCCTGCACACGATGTACGAGCAGGCCGTCAAGCGCGGCATCCGGGTTTACGACGAGTTCTACGTCAGCCAGCTCGCGGTCACGGACCACGACGACCCGGAGGAGCGGGAGTGCCACGGCTGTGTCGCCTACGACATAAAGTCGGGCGATGTCGTCGGCTTCCGCGCCAGAAACGGCGTCGTTCTCGCCACCGGCGGCGACGGACAGGTCTTCGAGCACACGACGAACGCCGTCGCCAACACCGGCGACGGCCCGGCGATGGCCTACCGAGCCGGCGTCCCCGTCGAGGACATGGAGTTCGTCCAGTTCCACCCGACGACGCTGCCCTCGACCGGCGTGCTGATAAGCGAGGGCGTCCGCGGTGAAGGGGGGATCCTCTACAACAGCGAGGGCGAGCGGTTCATGTTCGAGCGCGGCTACGCGAACAACGCCGGCGAGCTCGCCTCCCGGGACGTCGTCTCCCGCGCGGAGCTCACGGAAGTCAACGAGGGACGCGGCATCGACGACGAGTACGTCTACCTCGACATGCGACACCTCGGCGAGGAGCGGATCAACGACCGCCTCGAGAACATCATCCACCTCGCGGAGGACTTCGAGGGCGTCAACCCGACCGAGGAACCGATGCCGGTCAAGCCCGGCCAACACTACCACATGGGCGGCATCGAAACCGACGAGAACGGCGAAACGTGCGTTTCCGGGCTGTACGCGGCCGGCGAGTGCGCCTGCGCCTCCGTTCACGGGTCGAACCGCCTCGGCGGAAACGCCCTGCCGGAGCTCATCGTCTTCGGGGCCCGTGCCGGCCACCACGCCGCCGGCCGGGATCTCGGCACGGCCGAAGTCCCGACCGGTCCCTCCGCGAAGACGGAAGGCGAGGAAGGCTTGGACACGCCGGTCGAGCCCGGCGCGCTCGACGCCACCGACGGCGACGTCGCGGCCGACGGGGCCTTGGTCGAACCGACCGAGCTCGTCGAACGGGCGGTCGAGCGAGAACGGGCCCGCATCGAGGACATGCTCGAACGTGACGGCACGAACCACGCCGAGATCCGCGAGGACCTCCAGGACGCGATGACCCAGTACGTCAACGTCTTCCGGGAGGAGGAAGGCCTGAAAAAGGCCCTCGAGATCATCCGGGAGTGCCGCGAGCGCTACCAGGACGTCGCCGTCTCCGACCCCTCCAGGACGTTCAACACGGATCTCATCCACACGATCGAGACGCGGAACCTCATCGACATCGCCGAGACGATCACCCTCGGCGCGTTGGCCCGCACGGAGTTCCGCGGCGCCCACTGGCGGAAGGAACACCAGGAGCGAAAGGACGACTCGTGGGTGAAACACACCATGATCTCCTGGAACGACGGGTCACCCGACATATACTACAAGCCCGTCATCCTCGAAGGCGAGAACAAGGAGTACGAGCCGAAGGTCCGGTCGTACTGAGCGACGCAGCTCGTTTTTACCTGATCGGGTCGAAGCGCGCGGCTGTGCACACTCGTCGACAGCGAGCGCCGGCGGCCGATGGAGCGGAATTTAACCGATAAAACCGTCGGTACTCCACTCAGCGTCGCCGTCCTCGGGTTCGATCGACGCGGGCGCGCTGACGAGGACGAACGCACACTCCTCGTCGTCGTTTCTGATCTGTCGGGTTGCCTCCGGCGGGATCCAGACCGCGTCGCCGCTTTCCATCCGGACCGTCTCGTCGTCGATCACGACGGCCGCCGATCCCTCGATGAGGACGTAGATCTCCTCGTGGCCGTTCTCGGTGTGGTCGTGCGAGCGGCTGTTCCAGTTCGGCTCACAGCGGGTGATCGTGACCCCGACGCGCTCGCTGTCGAGCGGCTCCCGGAGGAAGTGCATTCCCCCGGAGACGGGGTCGATGTCGCGGTAGTTGACGCGTTTGTACGTACTCATACTACCGCTTCGGCGGCCACCAAAATAGGTTTCACGCACGGATCGGGGGCGATCCGGGCGCTCGTCGCGGTCGGGGATCCGGCTCCCGACGGGACGCGACAGCTACGCCACCAGGACGCGCTCGATGCGGTCGTCCCCGAACGTCGGCGGGTTCGCCCCGGTTCCGGCGACGGAGTCGAGAAACGCGATCTTGTAGCTCGCGGGGCCGTTCCACTCCCCGTCGGTCGCGGCGCGTTCGCCGGCCAGACCGAACCCGAGCGTCCCGGACAGCGCGGCTTCGGCGGCGGCGTCGGTCCCGAGCCCCGCCGCGAACGTCGCCAGCGAGACGCCGAGCATGCAGCCCGTGCCCACGACCAGGCCCATCATCGGATCCCCGGCCGAGATCTCGTAGGCGGCGTCGGGGGTGGCCACGACATCGGTTTCGCCGGAGGCGACGGCCACGGTGCCGTACGTCCGCGCACAGGACAGCGTCGTCTCGGCGATGTCGGAGTACTCGCCGATCGATTCGACGCCCCGGACCTCGCTGTCCTCGCCCGCGAGCGCCGATATCTCGGCGTGGTTGCCCTTCAGGATCGTCACGTCGAGCTCCGTGAGCAGTCGCTCGCCGACGCGGTCCCGGGTCGGCGTCGCGCCGATCCCGACGGGGTCGACGACGAGGGGGATGTCGGCCTCGTTTGCGGCCTCGCCGGCAGCCACCATCGTCGCCTCGCCGGCCTCGTCGACGGTCCCCATGTTCAGCAGACAGCCGTCGGCGATCGTGACCATGTCGGCGACCTCGCGTTCGTCATCGGACATGACCGGCAGCCCGCCCCAGTGGAGGGTGATGTTCGCGACGTCGTTGACCGTCACGTTGTTCGTCACGGCGTTGACGAGCGGCTCGGTTTCGGCGACAGCACCGAGCGCGGCGGGGAGATCGACCTCGTGACCGGCTTCAGACATCGTCAGTCACCCCGTCAACGGCGGCCGCGAGGTCGCGAGTCGCGGCCTCGGGGTCGTCCGCGGCGGTGATCGCCGAGATGACGGCGACGCCGTCGGCACCGGCCTCGACGACATCGGCGGCGTTTTCCGGGGTGATACCGCCGATCCCGACGAAAGGGAGGTCGGTCGCCTCCCGTACCGCCCGGACCCGGTCGAGGCCGACGTTCGACTGTTCGGGCGAGGTCTCCTTCGAGTCCGTCCCGTACACCGCCCCGACGCCGAGGTAGTCGGCGCCCGCCGACTCGGCCTCGCGAGCGGCCGACGGCGTCGAGACGGACCTGCCGACGATCGCGTCCGGGCCGAGCCGCTCGCGGGCGACCGACACCGGGAGATCGTCGTCGCCGAGGTGGACACCGTCGGCGTCGATGGCTGCGGCGAGGTCGATCCGGTCGTTGACGATCAACGGCACGCCGGCGTCCCGCGTGAGCGCGCGGAGCTCGGTCCCGAGCCCGTAGCGAGCCCGCGCCGTCGTTCCCTTCTCGCGGAGCTGGACGATGTCGACGCCGCCGGCGATGGCGGCCTCGACGATATCGGGCGTCGAGCGATCGCCGGAGAGCCCCGCGTCGGTGACGAGATACACGCCGAACTTCGAGTTCATACAACCGGGTGTTACCGGCCGAGGGGTGATCGGGTTTCGGGTTCGCGTTGCTCACGGCCCGAGCGCCGAGACGAGGTCGTAGCCGACGCCGAGGTGCTCGACGGTTTTGAAGCCGAGGTAGATGCCGACGATGCCGAGGACGCCCGCGAGGGTCGGTGGGGCCGGGATCGGAACGCCGACGGCGGCGAAGGCCGCCCCGGCGACGAAGCCGGTCGCAAGCGCCACGATCGCGACGAGGACGGAAACACTCATCCCCGGAGCCTCCGTCCGGTTCCGACTAAGCGCTTCGGATCCGGGGACGACGGTTACGCGGACGGCGCGTCGCCATCCTCGACCCGCCACAGGTACAACGACGCGTAGCTCCGGTAGGGCGCCCACCGCTCCGCCCGATCGAGCATCTCCTCGCGGCTCATCGCCTCGCCGAACACCGCCTCCATCCCCGTTCTGATGCCGAGATCACCGACCGCGAACACGTCGGGACGGCCGAGCGCGAACATCAGCCCCATCCGGGCCGTCCACTCGCCGACGCCTTTTATCTCCGTGAGTTCCGCGATGACGGCCTCGTCGTCGAGCGACTCGAAGTGCGCCCTGTCGTATCCCGAACCGAACGCCTCGGCGATGTTCCGGGCGTACTCGGTCTTCTGCCGGGAGAGCCCACACTCCCGAAGCGTCTCCGGGTCGGCCGCGAGGATCCCCTCCGGGGTCACCTCGACGGCATCGAAGAGCCGCTCTCTCGTCGCCTCCGCGGCGGCCATCGACACCTGTTGTCGCAGGACGGAGACGACGAGCCGGGCGAACATATCGTCACACGGCTCGAGTTCGAGTTCGCCGTGTCGGTCGACGAGCGGCCCGAGGTACGGATCGGCGGCGAGCGCCTCGTGTGGCGTGTCCATGTCCTCCGGTCGGCCCGCCGGTAATAAAGCTCATCCGTCGAGGGCACTCACGCGGACGGTGGCTGTCGGGACTCGGCCCCCGAGTCGACCCGCTCGGCCGGCACGCCGGCAACGGAGGCGCCTTCGGGAACGTCCTCGACGACGACGCTTCCGGCACCGACGGAGGCGGCCTCGCCGACGGTTATGTCGCCGAGCAGCGTGGCGTTCGCGCCGACGGTGACCCCGTCGCCGAGCGTCGGGTGTCGCTTCTCGCGGCGCATCGAGTCCCCGCCCAGCGTGACGCCGTGATACAACAGGACGTCGTCGCCGAGCTCCGCCGTCTCGCCGATCACGACCCCGGCACCGTGATCGATGAACAGCCGGCGGCCGATGTCGGCCGCCGGATGGATCTCGACGCCGGTGAGAAGTCGGACGAACTGCGAGAGAGCCCGGGCGATAAAACGGAACCCGCGGTTCCAGAGAGCGTGTGCGATCCGGTACCCCCAGACGGCGTGGACCCCGGAGTAGAGCAACGCGACGGTCAGCGCGCTCGTCGCGGCCGGATCCTTCGTGCGGGCGGTGCGAACGTCTTCGGAGAGTCGCTCGAATATCATGGTGAACTGATCGAAACGGGGGCGGGAGAGATCGGAACACGGGCAGCACTGCGACGTACCGGTCCGGGGAGCGGTGCCGCGGGCGTTCCTCCGAACGCAATAAAATGGGTATCCCGACGATGATATAAAACCTGTCGGTCGGAGCAGGGCTGTCAGTCGGCGGTCGCCCCGTCGCCGACGGATCCCGCCCCGCCCGTATCGAGGGCGTCGACGATCAGCTCGGCGATGTCGACGATCTCGATGTCGTCCTCGAACCCGCCCGTCTTCCGGCCGTCCTCGTACATCGTCATGCACATGGGGCAGGCAACGACGAACTTCTCGACGGCGCCCCCGACATCGGTGTCCTCGAGGGCCTCCCTGAGCCGTTCCTCGCTCGGTTTTTCCGCTTCGTCCACCTCCATCCAGAGGCCGCCGCCACCGCCGCCACAACAGTAGCTGTTGGCGCGGGTGCGAGGCATCTCGTGGAGTTCACAGCCGGTCGCGGCGATGAGTTCGCGAGGCGCCTCGTACTCGTCGTTGTACCGCCCGAGGTGACAGGGGTCATGGTAGGTGACGGTGTAGTCGAGTTCGGTACCGTCGAGCCCGAGTGCGCCGTCCTCGACGAGTTCCTCGACGGCTTGGGTCCAGTGACACACCTCGACGTCGCCGTTCTCGTTCCAGAAGCCCTCGATGTCGAACGCCATCATCGGGTCGTCGTCGAACTCCGCGAAGTCGATCTCGGGGTACTCGTTTTTGAACGTGTTGTACGAGTGGGGGTCGGTACAGACGATCGTCTCGAACTCGCAGTCCTCGAAGGATTCGACGAGCGTTCCCGCCTGTTCGATGTAGAGGAACTCCTCGCCGACCCGGCGGATGTCGTTGCCGTCGTACACCTCGTCGTCGTAGAGGATCCCGACCTCGGCGTCAGCGGCCTCGAAGATCCTCGCGAGCGAGCGAGCAACCTTCCTGTTCCGGTCGTCGTAGGAGGGGTAGTCGCCGACGTACCACAGGTACTCGACCGACGTTTCGCGGGCGTCCGCGACCTCGAATCCGAGCTCGTCCGTCCAGTCGCCGCGGGCCCCCGGCGGGTCGCCGAAGGTGTTGCCTTTCGTCATCACGTTCTGGAACACGTCCTGCATGCTCGGTTGGATGTCGCCTTGGTCGGTCAGCTGGCGGTTCATTCGGGTGAAGCTCTTGAGATGTTCGATCTCGACGGGACAGGCGTCCATACAGGCCATACACGACATACACGACTCCATGGTCGTCGCGTCGATGACGCCGCCGCCGTCGGCGACGATCGGCTTCTCGTCGCCGTCGGCGTCGACCGACTCCCGGTAGGCCTTGAGATCGAGAATCACGTCCCGCGGGTCGAGGGGGCGGCCGGAGGCCTTCGCCGGACAGACCGACGAACAGCGGCCACACTTCGTACAAGCGTCTTGATCGAGTAGCTCCTTCCAGGAGAAGTCGTCGATCGACTCGGCGTTCGTGGCGTCGAGATCGGACGGCACGCCGGGCAGCCGAGCGCCGGCCTTCGCGTCGCGGGTGACGACGTTCGCGAACGACGAGAGCATGTGGAACGGTTTCGCATATGGAATGACGGCGATGAACAGGAAAGCCAAGAGCGCGTGTGACCACCACGCGATCGGGTAGACGACGGCGGCCATCGAGGCGTCCATCCCGACCGCCGCGAGCCCGAGCGCCGTCGCGGTGCCGACGAAGCTCACCGGCTCGACGGTCGTGATCGGTGCGCTGTCCCCGAGGATACGGAGGCCCTCGAGCAGGAAGCCGCCGACGCCGAGCGCGAACAGCGACCACACGAGAAAGGCGTCCTCCCAGTTCGTGTGTTTACCGTGGAGCCGCTCCGTCCGGGCGACGTAGCGCCGCCACAGCGCGACCGAGAGCCCGACGACGAAGAGCAAGCCGAGGGCGTCGGTGACGAGCTGATACGAGAGATAGAAATCACCGACCCAGAAGGACTGCCGGTCGCCGGCCGCGATCGTGAGGACGCGGTACCACTCGTCGACGAAGAGGATCGTCGTCGCGATAAGCAGGGTGAGAAACCCCCACAGGATGAACGCGTGCATCAGCCCGGCGACGAGATCCCGGTTGAACTGTTTCTCGTTGGAGCCGACGATCCTCGCCGCCGAGGCGATCCGACCGGGGAGGTCATCGAGCCGGTCGAACCAGTCGTCGGCCCCCTCGGTGTATCGTGCGAACCGCTCGTAGGTCCCGTACAGAAAGACGAACACCGTCACGGTCGCGAGGAAGTAGAAGAGAACTTTCTCGTGGTTCGAGATGAGCCAGAACGTCTCGCGGGTCGCTTCCTCGGTCTGCAACGGGACCGGCGAAACCATACCGAAGACGGGGAGGGGATCCGCTTAAGTTTTATTGCATGGTTTTTGATTCGATTCACCGCGGGCGGTGAGTCGGGGCCGTTCCCCGGGGTCACCGGAGCAAGGGCAGAAGCGACGCCGAAGCGAGGAGCCCGGCGACGATGAACGCGAGCGCGTCGCGCCGCGAGAGACACAGCGCCGGGAGCGTCGGGTTCCACGAGAAACAGCGCGCCCGGAGCGCGAGCGAGAACCGGTCGGCACGGTCGAACGTCCGGTTGAACGCGGCGACGACGAGCAGCCCCATCCGGTCGGGAACGGAGCGTTCGGTGCCGAGACGGGCGCGGTGGGCGTCGCGTATCCGGCCGATGTCGGCCTGCAACACGGGGAGAAACCGGAACACGAACGCGACACCCATCCCGAGAAACTGCCCGGTCCGCCCCGGGACGGTCAGCTGGACGGCCGCACGCGAGTCCCGGACCGGCGTCGTCCGGACGTAGGCGGCGGCGACGAGCAACACCAACAGGACGCGGTAGCCGGCGAGCGCGGGGCCGATCGCGTCCGCGGCGACGAACCCGGCCTCGAGCGAGAGCCCGTCGAGAAGCGGCGCGGCGAGGAGAAACGGGAAGACGAACCGGAACTCCCACAGCGCCCGGCGCGGATCCGTCCGCGCGACCGCCAGGACGGCCCCTACGACGACGGTGAGGACGGCGAGGCCGCGGGGCGTCGTGTACGCGAACGCGGCCGCGGCGAACCCGAACTGGACGGCGAGCTTCGATCGGGGATCGAGTCGGTGGGCGAGCGAGTCGCCGGGCTCGTAGCTCAACACGGCCGGATCCCGAACTCGGCGAGGCGGTCGTCGCTCGCGGAGTCGGTCTCGACGGCGATCGTTCCCTCGGCGACGACGACGAGCCGGTCCAACCGGTCCGCGAGATCCCGGAGATCGTGCGTGACGACGACCACGCTCGTCCCCGCAGCCGAGAGCGCCCCGAGGCGTCGGAGGATCGACTCCCGGGCCGGGGCGTCGAGTCCCGTGAAGGGCTCGTCGAGCACGAGATGTGAGGGTTCCATAGCGAGCGCGCCGGCGATGGCGACTCTGGCCTGTTGACCCCCCGAGAGCCGGTCGATACGGGCCTCGCGGTGGGCCGTCATGTCGACCGCGTCAAGCGCCGCCTCGACCCGCCGATCGATGGTTTCGCGGTCGAGGCCCAGGTTCTCCGGGCCGAACGCGACGTCCGCGCCGACGGTCGCGGCGACGAAACAGTCCCGCGGGTTCTGGAACACCATCCCGACGGCCGTCCGCGCGGCGACGGGATTGTCGGCGACCGGAACGCCGTCGACGGAGACCGATCCCGAGTCCGGCTCCAGCAGGCCGTTGAAATGCCTGACGAGCGTCGTCTTCCCGGAGCCGTTGGCCCCGGCGACGACGAGGAACTCGCCGTCGTCGATCCGCAACGAGAGGCCGTCGAGAACGGTCGTGTCCCCGCGGCGGGCGTGGAGCGCCCGGGCCTCGATCATTCAGCGCGGATCGCGTCGCTCCGGACGATCCCGATCGCCGCCGCGATCTTGGCCGCCTCCGCGGGGACGAAGACGACCGCACCGGTGACGACGGCAGTCCGGACCGTCATGTCGAGGTTCCACCACAGGAATGGGACGCCGATCCCGTAAATAACGACGGTCGCGACGGCCATCGCGGCGATCATCCGGGCGACCGACACCGCAGCGAGAGAGCGCAACCGGAGCCCGCCGTGGGCCAACACGCCGACGACGACGGCCGCAACGGCGTACGAGAGGAGGTAGCCGCCGGTCGGGCCGAGCAGGACGCCGATCCCGGCGCCGCCGCCGGCGAAGACGGGGGCGCCGAGCGCCCCGGCGAGCAGATACAGGACCATCGCGGCACCGCCCCAGAGCGGGCCGAGAAACAGCCCGGCCAGGAAAACGCCGAGTACCTGCAGCGTGACCGGGGCGGGCGAGAGCGGGTACGGGAACGATACGTACGAGAACGCGCCCATGAGCGCCGCGAAGAGCGCGGCGCGGGCGATGTTCTGGGCGGTCTCGTCGCCCACGAGATCGACATCGGTCGCCGTCGGATTGCTCATGAGCGGACGTTTTCGTCAACCGTATTGACTGTACTGGTTGACGAACGGGCGTCGCCGCCCGGCGGGGCTCACAGGAGCACCCCGGACTGCAACAGCGCGAGTAGTACAGTCAGGACCGGGACGCTGCCGACAGTCGTCAACAGGATGGCGGTGCTCATGTATTCGGGGCCCGTCATTCCCTCGGGGTCGGCGTCGTACTCGATCGCCAACAGCAGCGGCGTCACGGCGGCGGGCATCGCACAGGCGAGTACGAACACCCGGCCGACATCGCCGCCGAGGCCGAGCGAGACGGCGACGACGACGGCGAGGATCGGGGAGACGACGAGTTTGAGCAACAGCGCCGGAACCGTCCGGCGAACGGCGGCCCCGTAGGCCGTGTTCGCCAACTGGACGCCGAGCAAGAGCAACATCACGGGGATCGCGGCGTCGCCGGTCAGCCGGATGGCCTCCATCGCCGGGCTCCCCTCCGGCGGGACGACGCCGAGAACGCGGGCGAGGGGGGCGGCGGCGACGACGTACACGAGCGGGAGCCGGAAGATCTCCGCGACGGCATCCCGAGCCGACGCGGACGCGCCGCGCGAGGCGATCGAAACACCGACCGTGTACATCAGCAAGCTCTGAAAGACGATGTAGATGACCGCGGTGGAGCGGCCGACGGCGCCGAAGGCGAAGGCGGCCAGCGGGATCCCGTAATTGCCGGCGTTCGGGAACGAACTGGAGAGCAACAGGCCACTGTACGTCGCCCCGGACTCGCCGAGGGCCGATCCGACGCCGGCGGCGATCGCGAGCATCCCGGCGGTGTAGGCGGCCACGCCGACGCCGAGCACGAGAACGGTCCGCTCGCCGATCGGCGTCGTCGCGAGGCTATGGAACACGAGGGCGGGGAGGAGCACGTAGATCGTCACCGTGGCGATCGCGTCGACGTTCACGTCCCGGAGCCCTCCGAGGGCGTAGCCGGCCGCGGCGATCGAGAGGACAGGGAGGATCGCGTCGGTGAGCGCGGCTGTGAGGGACACGTCGGGGGTGGTCTCGCCCGCTAGTAGAAACTACCGTCTCGCCGTCGTCGGGCGTGGGGGAGGGCAGCCGGACGGACGTCGGGACGCGTCCCGTCCGGCCGGCGGTCGTCAGCCGCTTATGAACTTGTTGTCGCGCCAGTTGACGCTGTTGTCCGAGTCGCGCTCCTGTGGGTCGTCGACGACTTCGACGCTCGCGGCTCGTTCCTCGCCGTCGACGATACGGACGGCTTCGAGGTCGCCGTCGACGGCGGCGATGGCCGTCAGCGTCCCCTTTTCGGCGTACTTCGCGAGGGCACACAGCACCTCGAACATCGGATACTGCAGGGCGGTGTTCTGTAACACCGTCTCGCGGTCACCCTTGAAACAGGCGTACTCGACGAGTTTGGAGTTGATTTCGGGCTCTTCCTCCTGTACTTGGCCCCCGTCGCCGAAGTTACCCCACTGTGGGCCGTCGTCGTCGCCCACGGAAGCGCCGTTCTCCGGTTCGGGCGGCGTCTCCTGCCATCCCTCCTCGGTCTCATAGAGGCGGTTCTCGGTGATGCTCGCCTTCAGTTGGGCCGTCGGGGTGTACTTCGAGATGTTGTCCTCGGCGGCGATCGCGCTGACGATGAGTGTGTTGTTGCGTCTCGTTACGTCGACGTCCTCGACCTCGACGGGGAGGTCGTATCCGTCGAAGAACTCGTGGACGTCTTCGAGTTGCAGTTCCAGTGTCGAGTGAAGTCTGTATACGCGGCTGGTCATGATATCCCTGTCCCACGGTTGGGGGCTGTCCCCTGACACGAGTGGTCCAAGCGAATATATGGACTCATTACTTATATCACCTGCCCTTCACTACGTGTCGCCTTGTCACACCCCAACGGAGTGGACGTTTTGGGACCCCAGCGGTCCGTTTTCGGTCGAAACATGGCCCGACGGCGGCGGGCGTTCGCGGCGACGGTCGTTCGTCGACGGGACACACCGGGCGGAAGGTTAAGCCGCTGGATGTTCTATACCGGACCGATGACAGACAGCTACCAGGTGACGGTCGTCGGCGGCGGCCCGGCGGGGCTGACGGCGGCGCTGTACGCGACCCGGCTCGGGCACGATACCGCGGTCATAAACCGCGGCGGCGGCCGAGCCGCGATGATGCTCGACACCCACAACGTCATCGGGGTCACCGAGGACGTCTCCGGGAACGAGTTCCTCGCGACGGCGACGGAGCAGGTGCAGGCCTACGGGGCCGACTACATGCAGGATTACGTGACCGACATCGAGCCGTCGGAGGGCGAATCGGCGGGCTTTCGGGTCACGGCCGGAAACGCCGAGGTGACGACCGACCACGTCGTCCTCGCGACCGGCTTCTCCGACAAGAAGCCCGACCCGCCGCTCCCGCGAACCGGGATGGGGCTACACTGGTGTCTACACTGTGACGCCTACATGTTCGTCGACGAGCCGGTCTACGTGATGGGAACGAACGACGCGGCGGCCCACGTCGCCATGATCATGCTGAACTTCACGCCCGAGGTGGACGTTCTGACACGCGGTAACGCGATCGAGTGGTCCGACGAGGCGGCCGAGATGCTGGAGAACCACCCGATCGACGTGATCCACGACGACATCGTGGGTATGGAGAAGGACGACGACGGCTGGCTCTCGGCGTTCGAGTTCGAGGACGGCGCCGTCCGGGAGTACCGCGGCGGCTTCCCGATGTACGGCTCGGACTACAACACCGATCTCGCCGAATCGCTCGGCGTCGAGTTGAACGACGACGGGACGATCGCGGTCGACGACCACGGCCGCACCAGCGTCGACGGGGTCTACGCCGTCGGTGACGTGACCCCCGGCCACAACCAGATCCCGACGGCGATGGGCGAGGGGGCCCGGTGTGGGATCGGCAACCACTACGACCTCCGGGCGTTCCCGCGGAGTTTGGAGGGGATCGAGGAGCACGGCCCGGTCACCGAGTCCGACGTGCCGGCCATCTCCGAACGGCTCTTGGAACACGCCGTCAACCACGAGGGGCATCCGGGCGGCCCACGGGCCGAGCAGCCGGCCCCCGGCGACGACTGAGCGGTCGGGGAGATCACAACGCTTAGAAGACACAGCGGTGAACGTTGGGCGTGGACGCACTCACGGATCCCACGAAGCGCCGCTGGCTCGCGTGGGGGGCGCTCGCGCTCGTCTTCCTTCTCGTCAACATCCACCGGCTGTCGACGGCCGTTCTCTCCGAACAGCTGACGGCGGACTTCGGCATCGCGGCGGCTCAGCTCGGGACGGTACACGCCGCCTTCTTCGTGGTCTACGCGTTCATCCAGATCCCGACGGGGGTGTTGGCCGACCGGTACGGCCCGCGGTACGTCGGCTCGGTCGGCGCGTTCGTCCTCAGCCTCGGGGCCATCGCGTTCACCGCGAGCAACGGCTACGTCTCCGCGATGTTGTCACGGGCAGTCATCGGCCTCGGCAGCGGCGTTATCTTCGTCTCCATACTGCGGTTCTGCGCCAGCTGGTACCGCGTCAACGAGTTCGCGACGATGACGGGGTTGACTTCCGGGGTCGCCGGGGTCGGTGCGATCCTCGCGACAACGCCGCTCGCGTTCGCCGTCGGATGGTTCGGCTGGCGGGGAACCGTACTCGGTCTCGCCGCGATGGGGTTCGTTTCCGGGGTGGCTGTCTTCGCCCTCGCCCGGCAATCGCCCGCGGCGGCGGGGCTCGATCCCATCGAGAACGTCCCGGAACAGTCGTCGGTGACGCTCTCGAGCACCGGCGGCTATATCCGGAAGCTGTTCGCCGACCCGGATCAGTGGCTGCTCTCGGTGACTTTTTTTTGTGGGATGGGGACGGTGCTGACGGTCATCGGCCTCTGGGGGGTGCCGTATCTCGTTTCGGTGTACGGTCTCGACGTCACGACGGCGTCGTACTTCACGCTGTTGGGGTCGGTCGGAATCCTCGTCGGCGGGCCGGGAGTCGGGTGGATCTCCGACCGGATCGGCCGGCGGCTGGTGCCGATGATCGTCGGGTTCGGCGCCTTCTTTCTCGCTCTCGCGGTTATCCCCGTCTTCGGGTCGCCGCCGCTTTTCGTCGTCGCGGTCGTGTACTTCGTCGTGGGGGGATGTATCGGCGTCGCCGTCCTCGCGCTGGCGGTTATAAAAGAGCGGTACCCGGCGGAGGCAAGCGGCGTCGCGACCGGGATGGTCAACGGCGCGGGCTTTTTCGGCGCGACCGTGCTCCCGACGCTCATGGGGCTGGCCGTCGACCAGTACCGGACCGGTGACGTCGTCGCCGGGACGGTCACATACACCGAGTTCGGCTACCGGGTGGCGTTCGGCATAACGGCCGTCGCCGCGTTCGTCGCCCTCTGTAGCACGCTCGTTTTATACGTCCGCGACGGGCGCCTGGCTACGGCGACGAGTTGAACGCCGCCGCGACCGCCTCGATCGCCTCGAAACCGTGGACCTCGCCCCGCTGTTCCGGGACGACCGTCAACGACAGCCCGAGCCGCGTTTCGGCCTCCGCGATCCGGTCCTGCTGGTCCCGATGGCGGGACTGACAGCGCTCGCAGTTCGGCGATGGATCATCGAGGACCTTGTTGACGACCGCGCCGCCGACCGGGACGCCGTACGAGGAGAGCTCCGAGAGCAGCCGCTCGCTTTCGAGAATCGCCATCGTCTCCGGGACGAGCACGATCCGGAACTCGGTCCGGTCCGGGTCCCGGAGGGCTTCGCCGACGCGGGCCATCCGTTCCTGCAGCCGTTCGAGGTCGACCTCCGGGGGGTCGTCGCCGTCGTCGCCGTCGTCGGTGCCGAGAAAACCGCGCACGGAGTCCGCGAGCGCCGAGACCTGCGACCGGACGGTAGCGAGTTTGCCCATCGCGGACTCCATCACGTCCGGCAGCCGCAACAATCGGAGCGTGTGGCCGGTCGGGGCCGTATCGAAGACGATGGTGTCGTAACGGGGGTCGTCCATGTAGTCGGCGAACAGGTCGATCGCCGCCGCCTCGTCGGTCCCCGGGGCGATCCCGGCGTCCACGACGTCGTCGAGGTCGTCGCCGTCGAGGGAGATGCCGAGGTCCTCGATTTCGTCGAGCGCGGCCTCGATGCCCCCGCGGAACGTCTCGACCCGTTCGGCCGGGTCGATCTCGACGGCCCACAGATCGAGCCCGTCGCGGATCCGGGTCGGCTCCGAGCCGATCGGCACGTCGAAGGCGTCCGAAAGCGAGTGGGCGGGGTCGGTCGAGACGACGAGCGTCGGCGAGCCCTCGCGGGCACGCGAGAGGGCCGTCGCAGCCGCGCAGGTGGTCTTCCCGACCCCGCCTTTCCCGCCGTAAAGCACGTAGTTGCTCACGGGTGGCCGGTAGGCCCGCCCCGACAAAAGAGTCCCGCGAAACCGGGGCGTTTGTACGGTGGCCCGACAAAGGGCGGGTATGGATGCTACTGCGGAACAGCCGCGCGCGGCCGTCGTCGGCGGCGGCGTCGCCGGGCTGACGGCGGCGACGTTCCTCGCCCGAGCCGGGATCGACACCGTCGTCGTCGGCGGGGCGGAGTCGATCCTCCGGCGGAACGCACACCTCGAGAACGTCCCCGGGTTTCCGGCCGGGGTCAACCCCCGCCTGTTCGCTGACCTGCTCAAGCGGGGCGCGGAGCGAAACGGGTGTCTGTTCGAGGACGGAACCGTGACGGAGCTCGCGCCGATCGAGGGCGGCTTTCAACTCCGGGTAGAGCCCGACACGGAGGCCCCGGGGGACGGGAACGCTCGGACGCTCGTCGCGGACTACGTCGTCGCGGCGTCGTGGAGCGACCCGGAGTACCTGCGGGCACTCGACGCCGTCGGCCTCGTGGATCGGGGCTCGAAGACCTACGTCGAGATCGACGACGACGGCCGGACCGGGATGGATGGCCTCTACGCGGCCGGGCGGATCGCGGGAAAGGCCCATCAGACAGTCGTCTGTGCCGGTCACGGGGCGGACGTGGCCGTGACGCTCGTCGAGGACTCCGAACTGCCCTTCTATCACGACTGGGTCGCGCCGGAGGGGTACTTCACCGACCGGGGACGCGAGGTGCCGCCGGGGTGTGAGGAGATCGACGCCGCGGAGCGGCGCCGGCGCGAACGCGAGTCGATGGCGGTGATGACCGAGGCGTTCGAGACGCCGCACCCGGACGAGCCGACGACGCATCCGAGCCTCAGCGAGGACCGGGAGGGGACGTAGCGGCCGGCTACTCGATCGTGACGTGGTCGCTGTCCTCGTTCAGCGCGAGGTTCGTCGCGATCTCCGCGTTCCTCGTCGCGTACTGTGCCGTCTGGCCGAGGCTGACGAGCACTTCCTGGATCCGGAGGAGGTCCTCGTTGGGCATCTCGTCGAGATCGTCGAGGATCTCCGTCTCGCGGTCCTTGAGGTCCGCAAAGCGGTTCCGCGTCTCGATCGCCATGTCGTAATCGCGGCTGACGGCCGCGCCGACGCCGAGTTCGGTGATCTCGTTGACTTGGTCGGTGAACTCCCGGATGCGTCGCATCGTCGTGCTGTCGACGTTGAGCGTGTGGCCCTCCGTTTCGAGGACGATCTCGGCGATGTCCTCGGCGTTGTCCGCGGTCAACTCGAGGTTCTTCGCGATCGAGCGGTAGCCGATGAGCGGAAAGCCGGAGTCGAGCCCGACGGCCCGCGCGAGGTTGGGGTTCTGGTAGGCGGTGAAGATGAGCCGCAACAGGAGGACGAAGATCTTGTTCGCCTGTCGCTCGCGGTTCAGCGCCCGCTGTGCGAGATCCGGGTTGCCGTGGGCGAGCGCTTTTATCCCCTCGTTTCGCATCGTCGAGCCGGTCGATTCGAGCCGTTCGAGGAGGTTATCGAGGGTGAAATCCTCCGGGTCGACGGAACACCGGATCGCGATCCGTTCCGGCGTCTCCTCGATGACGCCGAGGCCCATGAGCTGCGTTTCGGCGTTGTAGACGGCGTTGATCTGTGCGGAATCGAGCGTCCCGCCGCTCTCGACCTCGACGTGGATGATGCGGCGGCCGAGGACGTACTGGGCGACGATCGCGCGCTCGACGGAGTCCGCATCGAGGTTCTGTGCGTGGATCGTCGCCTCGCTCTCCTCGCCCTGTACCGACTCCGGCATGACGGTCAGGGTTCCTTTACTCCCCATCCGGAGCGACACCTCGTCGCCCTTCTCGACGTCCTGTTCGCTCGCCCACTCCGCTGGCAGCGTCATCGCGAGCGTCGAGGGGCCGAGGCGTTGTACCTTTCGTGTTTCCATACCGGGTGGAGGCTGTGGAAGGACTTAATATTCACTATATATTCAGGACCGTGTTCAGGTATGGTTATACAGTTCGCCGGGCGGTGGCCGACGAACACGCCCCGAGGGGGGCGTCGGCCGGCGAACGGTGTGTGCGTGCGTCGGTGCCACAGGTCCCGTGGCGGTTATATATCCGCCACCCGAAGCGACGCCGTGTCAGATCGCTTCGACGGGGACGGCATCGACGACACCCCGACGGTATGTTGTAGCCGCTGTGACGAGGAGTGGGATCTCGGCTACGAGCTCGACACGCTGCGGGTCGGCAACCGGGCGATCGAGCGGTTCGCGCTCGATCACAAGCGTCACGCGGGACATTTCCCCGACGAGGTACAGCCCTGGAGCGTCGCCTGCGAGCAGTGCCCGGACGGCGACGAGTTCCTCACGGAGCGTCCGGCGCGGCGCTGGGCGGAGACGCACGCCCGACACACGGGCCATGACGTGTCGCTCGGTCACGCCGACGGCGGATCGACGACGATCGCGGCTGGGACCCAGTAGCCAGCGCCGCAGGAAGGTTTTTCGACCGGTCGGGCGAGGTCCGCGTATGGACGATACCGACACAACGGGCACAGATTCCGGGGGCGACGGAAGCGAGTACACGGCCGACGACGACATCGATCTGGGGGCGGTACGGAGCCAACTGAAGGAGCTCGAGGGGACTGTCGACCACCCCGACGAGCGCCGGGAAGTCCGGCGGGCGATCGGGCTCGTCGATCGGCTCCCGACCCCGTCAGTTCGCGATCGGATACGGAAGTTCACCCGCCGGGACATCGCCGAGACGTTCGTCGGGAGCGTGCTGATCTCGCTGCCGTTGCTCGTCGAGGACGGCGTCTTCGACATCGCGGCGCATTTCGTCGAGCGGCCGGCCTTCTTCGTGCTCAACGCGCTCTTCGTCGTTTCGATGACAGCCGGGCTGATCTACTACGCCGATTTCCGCGACGTGAACGTCCATCGGCCCTTCCTCGGGCTCGTTCCGCGCCGGCTCGTGGCCGTGCTCGGCATCTCGTTTCTCACGGCGACGTTCATGATGACGGTCTGGGGGCGGGTCGACGGCTGGGCGAACCCGGAGGTCGCACTCGCCAGGGTGTCCGTCATCTGGGCGGCGGCGGCCTTCGGCGGCGCGCTCGGCGACATCCTCCCGGGGGAGTCCGCCGGGGCCGACATCAACGACGAGATCGACCGCTTCGGCGAGCGGCTCGGGATCGGGGACGACGAGGGGCGCTTCTAACCCCGATCCGCGACGTGATCCGCCATCCACTCGAACTGCGCCTCGATCGCCCGCCGGCCGGCGTCGGTCAGCGAGTAGACGTCCTCGATCCCCTCCGTGCGCGCCTCAACGTACCCTTTCGATTCGAGCGCGTCGAGGCCGCCGTAGAACCGGTCCGGCTTCACCCGCCGATCGTATCGCGTCTCCAGCGCCGTCTTGAGCGCCTGGGCGCGACGCTCCTCGGCGTACAGCAGCACGCAGATGTCGCGTCGGAGCCCGCTCGTGAGCCACTCCATGTCGGCAATCCCCGGCGCGTCGACAAAGGGCCACCGGATCGTCCGACCGGGACCGGTAGTTTGGCAAGCGGCCGGCACGTAGTGGCGTCTATGTCGACGGCTACCGCCGACGGGATCGAGGCTCGCTACACCGAACGGGACGGGGAACGGCTGCTGTCGTTCGAACGCGACGGGCGAACGGCCGCGATCGCACAGAACATCGAGGGGTACGCGATGTTGAAAGTGCGGCCGACGGCCGACGGCGACGAACTCGAACGGTACTACGGGTTCGACATGGCGCTCGATCACGCCGCCGAGCGGCTGGGCGTGTCGCCGTCGGCGCTGCCGGTGCCGGACGCCGCCGCCGACATGGGCATGTGACGGGCGGTCGGTAGCTATTTGGGTATCCTGTGGGATTTCGGGGTATGGACGCCCACTCCGTTGTCGACGATTGGGACGTCGCTCCGTTCGACGGCGGGTTCGACGGGATCGACGAGCTGGCGTCGACCGGATTCAGCGGCGCGATCGAGGCGGGTGACACGTGGCTGTTCCTCCGCGAGGGCGAGGCGCTCGCCGTCGTTTCGGAGCTCGGGGGCGACCCGCACCCGGGTGATATCGACGCGTTCGACGGCGCATCCGGGCAGCGGCACGAGGCCCCGACCGCCGGCGTGGCCGCCCTGGCCGCGATGTTGGCGCTCGACGGCGACGTCCGTGGCCGGTATTTCACCGACGACACTTCCCTCGACGCGGTCGACGACACCCTCTCCAGCGGCGGGTTCACGGGGTACGTCGAGCTCTCCGAGAACGTGTTGAGCGGCGATTACTACTACGTCTACGTCGACGGCGACGTCGACCACGTCGGCTTCGTCGGCTCCTCCGGGTTTCTCACTGGCGAGGAGGCGGAGTCGCGGGCGAGAGGCGAGGTCGGGATCTACGATGTCGTCGCGGTACGGCTTCCACGGCCGACCCTCCCGGAGCCCGAACCGGAGCCCGACGACGAACCGGAACCGACGCCCGGATCGAGGCCGGAACCCGACTCCGACCCGGAGCCGAAACCCGAACCCGATTCCGGGCCGGAACCGATGCCCGGCTCGGAGCCCGACGACGAACCGGACTCCGGGCCGAGACCGAACTCGGGGCCGACATCGGCCGACACAAATGCGTCGGGGATGTGGGAGGAAGTCGGGACCGCCGGGTCGTCGTCCGAAACGGCGACACCGGAGAAGGGAGACGGGGCGGCCGGCCCCGAGGGCGTGACTACTGGGGAGACGGGATCGGGCGTCGGCGGGGATTCCGACACGGCGTCGACCCCGGAGGGGGCGGGGTCGACCGAGGAGGACACGACCGGGCACGCCGACGAAGCCGATCCGGGGTCGGATCACCCGGCGGACGGGGCGGCGCCGGGAGCGCCGGAGGCCGAAACCGGGGACCCTGATCGGCGGTCGGGGCGCGAGACGGCGGCCGTTGCGGACCCCGAAACGGGTGAGGGGTCGGAGGAGCCGTCGACCGACGAGCCGACGGACGGCATGGAGGCGGTCACGGCCCGGGCAGTGCCGTCGATCGACCCGGAAAAAAGCGGGCAGGAGGAGCCGGACCCCCGGCCGGAGGGCGGGGCGGACGGCCGGAGCACCCGGTCGCAACCGACCGACGCCGGGCAGTCGGGGTCGGCGGACGCGTCACCCGGCCGTACCGAGGCGGAGTACGAGTCGCGGATCGAAGCCTACGAGGCCCGGATCGGGGAGCTGGAGGCGGCGGTCGAGGACGCCGACGCGCGGATCGGGGAGCTGGAGCGCGAACTCGAGTCGGTTCGCGCCGAGCGCGACGAGCTCCGGGAGCGGCTCGGACCGACCGACACGGCAGCGACGGAGTCGCTTTCCCGGGCGGAGGCGCTGGCCGGAACGCGGCTTTTCGTCCGCGAGAACAGCCGCGGCGAGGGGACGCTCTCGGACGCCCACGGCGGTGCTGATCGGGAGGCGGTCGTCGGCAACCTCCGTATCGAGTATCACACCGGGTTCGACGACGCGGCCGTCTCAATCGACGGGGAGCCCTTCGAGGAGTGGCTCGAATCGTCCGACATATACGGGTTCGTCGAGTGGCTCGTGTTCGAGTTGCTCTTCGAGATCCGTTCGGCGGGCGCCGTCGACGGGGTCCGGCCGCTCTACGACGCCATCCCCGGGATCGACCGCATCGGTTTCGCGGAGACGGTGACGGTCGGCGACGGGGCCGACGGGCGGGAGGTGGAGTTCGACGCCGTCGTTCGCGACAAGAAGGGCAACCCGCTCGTCGTCGTGACGTTCGACGAGGGGCGGGATCCGACGCGGGCGGACGTCATCGAGCCGCTCGTCACCGACGCCTCGGACGTCTGTGCGGACCACGACACGCTCGCGGCCGCCGTCGCGATAACTTCGAGTTACTTCGAGTCCGACGCGATGGCTGCCGTGGGGGAAGCGACGAGTTCGAGCCTGCTCAGCCGGAGTAAACACCGCAGCTACGTCACACTCGCCCGCTCGAACGGGTTCCACCTCTGTCTCGTCGAGGCGCGGGACGGATCGTTCAACCTCACAACGCCGGATCTGTGAACGCCGACCGGGTGTGGAACGGAAAAAACGGGTTAGCCTTCGATCTCCGGGATGTCGTCGATCTTCATGCCGTCGAGCTTGTCGACGATATCGTCGATCTTCGAGTCGAGATCGTTGACGAAGTCGGCGGTGTCTTCCGTGGTGATCGCACCCTGGCTCGACGGCTCGATGAGGTTCTCCTCTTCGAGGACCCGCAGCGAGTAGCGGACCTTGTGGTGGGGGTAGCCGGTCTCGTTGGACATCTTCACGATGCCGATCGGTTCGCTCTCGATGACCATCCGCAGAACGCGGAGATGGCGTTCGAGCATATCTACCTCCTTCTCAAGTCTATCTATCATGGCATTTGTTAACTTGTGTTTACGGGTTTTAAATGTTGCTGTCCGAGCGGAACGCGTCCCCACGACACAACCTACCGCCGGTTGGTATGGGGTGTATAAATCCCTTGTGAACGGTACACGCGCGTGGGCGGTTCCGATCGCGCCCCCGGGAGGCCACGGCGTCGGGTCTCCTTTGCCCCGCCCGCCGCGTGGAACGCGGGACGTGGACGACCGGCGGGGCCGGCCTGTCGGCGAGGGGCCATCGACAACAGCTTCGCCGGGCGGGAGTATATAAACGGCGTCGGTTCCCGCCGGTCGGGATCGGGCGTCCGGGCGCGTGAGGGACCCGTCGCCGCCATATCGGCCCGTGTCGCAGGCCACAGCGGGGGACGCCGCCAATACCGTAATCTGTTTACCCCGTTGGCCGAAACGTCCGTTCCGATGACCGTAACCATCGTGGGTTCACAGCTCGGCGACGAAGGGAAAGGCGGCATCGTCGACGTGTACGGCGATGCCGTCGATGTCGTCGCGCGTTATCAGGGCGGCGACAACGCCGGCCACACCGTCGTCCAGGAGGGCGACGAGTACAAGCTCTCGCTCGTCCCGTCCGGCGCCGTCCGCGGCAAGATCGGGGTCCTCGGCAACGGCTGTGTGGTCAACCCCGACACGCTGTTCGAGGAGATCGACGCGCTGGCCGAACGCGGGCTCTCCCCGGACGTCCGCGTGGCCAAACGCGCACACGCGATCCTCCCGTACCACCGGGTGCTCGACGGGATCGAGGAGGACGCCAAGTCCGACGACGACCTCGAAGCCGGGACCACCGGTCGCGGGATCGGCCCGACTTACGAGGACAAGGCCGGTCGCCGGGGGATCCGGATCGGGGATCTCCTCGACCCCGAAACGCTTCGCTCGCGGCTCGAATACGTCGTTCCACGCAAACGGGCGCTCGTCGAGGAGGTCTACGGGCTGGGGATCGGCGACGATGTCGACGGCGACGCGTTCGACGTCGACGCGCTCTTCGAACGGTACCGGGCGTTCGGCGAACGCCTCGACCGCGAGGGGATGACGGTCAACTGCGGGGAGTTCCTCGGTGAACGGCTCGACGACGGCGAGGAGGTCCTCTTCGAGGGCGCACAGGGAACCTCGATCGACATCGATCACGGCATTTACCCCTACGTCACCTCCTCGAACCCCACGGCGGGCGGCGCCGCGGTCGGCACCGGCGTCGGGCCGGGCGTCGTCGGTGCCGGGGAGGTGATCGGGATCGTCAAGGCGTACCTCTCCCGGGTCGGCACGGGGCCGTTACCGACCGAACTCGGCTCCGTCGAGGGGCAGACGCCCGCAGACGGCGGTCGCCCCGGGCAGGCGGAGCTGGCGACGCATATCCGCGACAAGGGCGGCGAGTACGGCACCGTCACCGGCCGGCCGCGGCGCGTCGGGTGGCTCGATATGCCGATGCTCAGACACGCGGCCCGCGCCAACGGCTTCACCGGCCTCGCCATAAACCACATCGACGTGCTCGCCGGGCTCGACGAGGTCGAGGTCGGACACGCGTACACACTTGAGGGCGAGGAGCGGCTCACGATGCCGTCGACGACCGAACGGTGGGGCGACTGTGAGGCCGAGCTGCGATCGTTCGAGGGGTGGGACGACGTCGACTGGGCCGCCGTCGCCGAGGCGGGGTACGACGCGATCCCGGAGAACGCCCGGACGTACCTGGAGTACGTCGCCGACGAGCTCGAAACGCCGATCTACGCGGTCGGCGTCGGTCCGGGGCGCGAGGAGACTATCGTCGTCGAATCGCCGTACTAAGCGCGCTCGACGCGCTTCTTTAACGCTTCGTTCGACGCTTCGAACCCATCCCGCACCGCATCCCTCGAAAGCAGGATCGGAACGAGCGCTCCGACGAAGGTCCCACGCTGGAGGAACCGGACGCCGTCGGGGGACGGTTCGATGATGAACTCGTGGCGCGTGTCGAGAAGGTTCGGGAGGAAGTATCGCCCGATCCAGACGAGCCGACCCGCTGGCTCGAAGACCTTGACGCGCGCCCGGAGGGTCACGGAACGGCCACTCCGGGGCTCGAACGTGACCCGGAGCTGTTCGTCGTCGCCGATCGACCCCTCGACGCTCGTCACGAGCGGGTTCCACTCCCCGTAGGCGTCGACCGTCGTGAGCACGTTCCAGACGGCCTCGGGGTCCGCGTCGATCTCCGTTTCGCTCTCGACGGTTGTCATACCCACCCCACAGCGCCGACAGTGAAGAATCCGCCGGCGGCGCGCCGGCGTCCTCCGTCGGTCGGGGGCCGCGATCGACACCGGCGTGGCTCCGGACTCAGCGCTCGATTCGCTTCGCGCGTTTATTACCCGGTCTCGACATTACCGCTACATGATCGAGGCGGCGAAGCGGCTCTGGAAGGCGGTGATCGGATCCGAGGCGCCAAGGGCGACAGACGGCGGAACCGAGCCGGCACGTGGTGGCGGGGACGGGCAGGGAGCGGTCCCTCCGTCCCCGGGCGGCGTGGACGATGCTCTCGGCGACGATGTCGTCTCGCCGTCCGGGGCGGAGCTGCTCGATCTGCTCGCACAGCCGACGTTCGCGCTCGACGCCGAGGGGCGGATCGTCGCCTGGAACGACGCCATCGAGGAGCTGACGGGCGCGTCGGCCGCCGAAGCGATCGGTCACGAACACGCAAGCGAGATGTTCTACCCCGACGGTCGCCGGGCGAAGACCCTCGCGGACAAGGTGCTCGAACGCCCGCGATCGACCCACGAGGAACACGATGTCGAGTTGGACGATCCCGAAACCTACCGGGTCGGGGATTCGAGCACGATGGTCGACCAACACGGGGAACGAAAACACATCGCGTTTTGGGCGACGCCGCGGTTCGACGCCGACGGGGAGCTGCTCGGCGTCGTCGAGGTGGTCGTCGATCAGACGGAGATCGTCAGCAGCGAGCGCGCGATAAAACAGCTCGTCGACGAGCTGTGCACGACGCTCACCGCGGTTCGGAACGGGCAGTTCGACGAACGGGTACGGCTCGACGAGGAGCACCGGGCGAAGCTGCGCGAACAGGGCGTCGACCTGGATATCGTCGAGGGGTTCAACCAGTTCGTCGACGACTTCGAGTCCCTCTCCAGCCGCGTCGAGTCCCAGGCCGAACAGTTGGAGGGCGTCGTCAGGGAGGTCGTCGACAGCGCCGACGAGATCGCGACCCACATCGACGAACAGAACGGGATGCTCGACGATGCGGTTTCGGAGATGCAGTCCTTCTCGGCGCGCATGGAGGAGGTCGCCGCGACCGCAAAGGAGGTCGACGACGCGGCGATGCAGGCCAGCGAGACGGCAAGCGAGGGGGTCGAGACCAGCCACGACGCCCGGGCGGCGACCGACGAGGTGACCGAGATCGGCGACGAGCTCGTCGAAAACATCCGGGCACTCGACGATCGCATGGAGGACATCGAGACGGTCGTCGAGATCATCTCCGACGTGGCCGAGCAGACGAACCTCCTCGCGTTGAACGCGAACATCGAGGCGGCCCGGGCCGGCTCCGACGGGGACGGCTTCACCGTCGTCGCCGAGGAGGTGAAGACGCTCGCCGACGAGACGCGCGAACACACGGAGGACATCACCGACAACATCGAGCAGCTGCGCGGGCAGACGGAGGCGACCGTCGACGCGGCCGTCGATTCGAGCGAGTCCATCGAGAACGCGAGCGAACGGATCGACGAGACGCTGGCCGCCTTCGAGGAGATCGACGACGCGATCGACGAGGCGGCGGACGGCATCGCGGAGGTCTCGCGGGCGAACAACGAGCAGGCCTCCGCGGTCGAGGAGGTCACGGCGACGCTTGAAAACGTCCGCGAACGGGCCGACAAGGCCGATTCGGCCGTCGACGATGTCAGTGCGGCGGCCGACGAGCAGATCGCCGCGATAGAGCAGCTGGTCTCGCGGGTCGAAGCGCTCAGGGGACAGGAATGAAGCCTCTCACTCCCCGCTGCCGTCGCTGAGAAGCCCCACGTCGGTTTCGCGTCCCTCGTTCACGAACGACGGAAACGGATCTCGATCCTTCGAGGGGCCGGTTACGCTGCGTCCGTGCAGTTCCGACAGCCGCCGTCGCCCCGTACGGACTCGGGGGCCGGGAGGTGGCCCCCACACCGCGGACAGCGGCTACGGCTGCGCGCGTACTCGGTGTGCGGTCGGGACGTCCGATTCGGCTCTTTTCGCGTCATATCGTGTACGTACACCTACATGCATATATAATTTTCCACGAAACAAACACCTTTGACGCTCGAACCACGACAGAACGAAAGTTAATAGCAGTCTTTTGTGCACAGCTCGTGTTCTTCCCCGATGTGCTGAAAGCGCGTTCAGTTCGTCGCGTCGGTTCGGCGCTGTCGGTCGGCGGGCGGGCGGTACGTGAGATAAAAGAGACGGCGGCGGCCGGGCGATCAGTGGATGCCGAGCGCCTCGATCTGCTCCTGGTACCGGTTGCGGATGGTGACCTCCGTCACCTGTGCGACCTCCGCGACCTCCCGTTGTGTCTTCTTCTCGTTACAGAGCAACGAGGCGGCGTAGATCGCGGCCGCCGCGTAGCCGGTCGGGGACTTCCCCGAGAGCATCCCCTTCTCGGCGGTCACTTCGATGATCTCGCGGGTCTTCTGTTCGACCTCCTCGCTCAGGCCGAGCTCCGAGCAAAATCGGGGCACGTACTGAACCGGATCGACCGGTTCGAGGCCGAGCGAGAGTTCCTGGGCGATATACCGGTACGTGCGGCCGATCTCCTTCTGTTCGACGCGGGCGACCTCGGCGACCTCGTCGAGCGAGCGGGGGATCCCCTCCTGCCGGCAGGCGGCGTACAGCGCGGCGGTGGCGACGCCCTCGATCGAGCGCCCCCGGATGAGGTCGTCGTCGAGCGCGCGCCGGTAGATGACCGAGGCGACCTCCCGAACGGACCGGGGGACGCCGAGCGCCGAGGACATGCGGTCGATCTCCGAGAGCGCGAACTGGAGGTTCCGTTCGCCCGCGTCCTTCGTCCGGATCCGTTCCTGCCACTTCCGGAGCCGATGCATCTGTGAGCGTTTCTCCGAGGAGATCGACCGGCCGTAGGCGTCCTTGTCCTTCCAGTCGATCTGTGTCGTGAGCCCCTTATCGTGCATCGTCTGGGTCGTCGGCGCGCCGACGCGGGACTTCGACTGTCGCTCGGAGTGGTTGAACGCGCGCCACTCCGGCCCCCGATCGATGTTTTCCTCCTCTATCACCAGCCCGCAGTCCTCGCAGACGAGTTCGCCGCCCCCGTCCGCGCTCCGTACCAGTGAATCCGACTCGCACTCGGGACAGCCGGTCTCCTCTTCCGTCTCCGTCTCGTCTTCGCTGGTGCGTTCTCGCTGTCGGGTGGGCCCTGGCATTATGCTTATATGGTTTGCCTACTCCACATATAAATGCTTTGCACACCTGTCTTCTTGCCCCGTCTGCGCCGTGTCAACGGTCTTCGATCCGAAAGGCCCATTTTTATTCACGCTGAGGCGGCGGTATGCACTATACACGACGGCTGCTCGTCGTCGCCGTCGTCGCCGTCGGCCTCCTCGCACTCGGCGGCGTGTTCGCCGACGGTGTCGGGGCACAGCCCTCGCCGCAGACACCGATCGACGAGGGGGGAGACGACACGGACACCGAGGACGGGCGCATCGTTCCGAGCGAGCAGGTTCCGCTCGGGATCCGGGCGACGTACGGCGACGGCGATCTCGAACGGCCGAGCGGCGGCTCCGGGGCCACCGTCGCCGTCGTCGACACGGGGGTCGACAGATCACATCCAGACCTCGAGGACCGTGTGACGCTGTGTCGCGATTTTACCGTCAGGCCCGTCGAACGTGACAGCTGTACCGACGCGAACGGCCACGGAACCCACGTCGCGGGGACGATCGCGGCCGACGGCGGCGAGGACGACCGGGGAATCTACGGCGTCGCCCCGGAGGCCGAGATCTACGCGTTCAAGGCGTGTGACGACGAAGGGCGTTGCGGCGCCGATCCGCTCTCGGCGGCGGTTCGGGCGGCGACGGATGCGGGGGCCGACGTCATCGTCCTGAGCCTCGGCGGGCGCCCGGAGCCGCGCGTCCAGTCGGCGACGGCGTATGCGACCGAAAACGGCGCACTCGTCGTGGCGGCATCCGGGAACAACGGTCCCGAAACGGGAAGCATCCGCTACCCGGCCGCCCACCCGAACGTCGTCGCCGTCGGTGCCGTCGGCCCCCGCCACGGCGGGACGGTCGCCCCCGACAACTACCGGGTCCCGGACTTCTCCGCGCGCGGGACCGAGGGGCCGTTCAGCGACGAGTCGGACGGTTCGCTTGATATCGGGGCCTTCGGCGTCGGCGTCCTGTCGCCGGTTCCGGGTGGGGATTACGGGACGAAGACGGGCACGTCGATGGCTGCGCCACACGCGGCGGGGCTCGCGGCGAAGATCGTCTCGGCCTCCCCGGCGGCGTCGTCCGCCGACGTGCGGGCACAGTTCCACGAACGGGGGCCGCGGTACGACGTCGTCGCGGGCGAGGGCGCACGGGAGGGGTACGATCCGGCGTCCGGGTTCGGAGTCGCAACCGTCTCGGAACCGACCGCGGCGGTTTCGGTCTCGCCGACGGTCCCGGTTTCGGACGAGGCGTTCACCCTCGACGCGTCGGGGTCACGCTCCGACGCCCGGATCGTCGAGCACGCGTGGGACACGACCGGTGACGGGGCGTTCGATCGGGCGGGCGAGCGGATCGACCTCGAAAAGCCACCCGGCACCCACCCGGTGACGCTCCGCGTGACCGACGCCGAGAACGGCTCCGCGACGGCCACGGAGGCGGTGTTCGTCAATGACCGGCCCCGGGTGACGGTGTCGGTCCCGGCGCTCCGGGCCGGCGAGGAGGCGACGCTGTCGGCCGCCGTGGACAACGAGTTCGGTGACGTGACGGTGACGTGGACCCTCCCCGACGGGTCGACGGCGACCGGCGGGACGGTGACACACCGCTTCGGCGTCGGCGACTCGACGGTCGAGGTGACGGTCACGGACGAGTTCGGGGCGTCCTCGACCGAGACGGTGACGGTGACCGCGGGGGAGCCGACGACGGAGGAGCAGGGCCCAGCCGTCTCACCCTTTATAACTGTGTTGGCGCTCGCGAGCGCGATCGCACTCGCGTGGCGGCGGGCGTGAGCGGTACCCGGCGCGTGATACCCCGGCTCCCGGAGCATGGTATCGCGACTCTCGGAACCCTTATCCCCCGAGCGGCTGTATAGTTGTTTGTAATGGCAAACGGTAAGGTTGACTTCTTCAACGACACTGGCGGCTACGGTTTCATTTCGACTGACGACGACGCGGTTGACGACGACGAGGACGTTTTCTTCCACATGGAGGACGTCGGCGGCCCGGACCTCGAGGAAGGGCAGGAAGTCGAATTCGATATCGAATCGTCCCCCAAGGGACCCCGCGCGTCGAACCTCGTTCGACAATAACTGCCCGTTCGCCGCCGTAGGCGGCTTACGACGGTAGTTTCGAACTAACTTTTTATACAAAGTCGTGAGCAGCGGCTCGTTCAATCCATCGCGACGTACGTGTGCGTGTCCTCGACGCCGTCGAGCGTCTGTATCTCATCGGTCGCGATCCGTTTTATCTCGCCCGACGAATCGACCTCGGCTTTCGCGATGATGTCGACGTCGCCGGCGACGATGTTAGCCGAGACGACGCCGTCTATCGCCCCGATCTCGTCGCATAGCCGCCCGGCTTTGCCGGTGCGTGCTTTGACCATGACGTAGGCGATAACCATCTCAGGCGCCCCCCTGTGCGATCGCGCGCCCCGACTCGCCGACGATTATCTGTTCGACTTCCCGGAGAACGCCGAAATCGGCGATGGCGACGATCCGGTCGCCGACCTCCAGGGAGGCGTCGGCGTCGGGGAGCTGTAGCTGTTTGCCCTCCTTGCCGAACGCGAGCACCCGCGAATCGGCCGGGAGCTCGAGCTCCGACAGCGAGTACCCCCGCATCGGCGACCCGGGCGTGACGGTGAGCTCGACGAGCTGGAGGTTGTGGGCGATGTCGGCGACGGCCCGGACACTTCCGCCCACGAGGGCGTTCTTGGCGGCGATGGCGCCGAGGCGTTCGGGGTAGATCACCTCGTCGACGGCGTCGGCGTACTTGCCGACGGCGTACTCGTGGTCGTCGCTGCCGACGCGGGCGACGGTCCGACAGCCGTGGCGCGTGCCGATCATACAGGCGATGAAGTTCACCACGAGATCCCCGGAGAGGGCGGCGATCCCGTCGGCGGCGTCGAGATCCCGATCGAGGAGCGTCGCCTCGTCGCTCCCGTCGCCCTGTATCGCGTCGAACCCCTCCTCGCGAAGCCGATCGACGGTCGCCCCGTCGCTATCGACGAGCGTGAGTTCGTGTCCTTCCTCCCGGAGCACGCGCGCGGTTCGCGTTCCGACCCGGCCGGCACCCACGATAATGAACCTCATGATCGTTCCTACGACGACCGGACGCAATAATGTTACTCTTTCACATGTCATGGGTTCAGTCCGCGCCGACGGAGGAAACCCCTGGACCCTCCGACTCGCCTGACTACAAAGGTTTTTGCTGGATGGTATATATTCTCATGCATGGTCAACGCGTTCATCACCATCAAGGCAGCCACCGGCGACGCCGAGGAGCTGGCCGACCGCCTCGGCGGGTTCGAACACGTCAGCGCCGCCAACGTCGTCGCGGGGGATTTCGACGTTATCGTCGAGGCGGAGGGCGCGGAGGTCTACGACGTCATACACTCCGTCGCGACCCGCATCCGCGGGCTCGACGACATCGCGGACACGAAAACGTACATCTGCCTGAACTGATCGCGGTACGGAACGGGGGGCCGGAGGCGACCCGACGCGGAGTTACTCCGCCGGCGCGTACTTTTCGTGTATCCGGTCCATCCGGGCCGCCATCACGAAGTCAGCGTGGCGGAGGCCATCGATCTCGTGTGTCCACATCTCGACGCCGACTTCGCCCCACGAGAGGTGGATATCGGGGTGGTGCCACTCCTCCTCGGCCAGCTCCCCGATCTCGTACGTGAACTCGAGCGCGTCACGGAAGTCCTCGAACTCGTAGCTGCCCTCCAGGTGATGTTCGTCGACGACCTCCCAGACGTCGGTGTCGATCCGTTCGTGCAGGGAGTCCAGTTCGTCGCCGACGAGCGGTTCGTCGTCGCTCGTACACGCTTCACACGGCTGGTCCGCGAGTGTCTGTTCGGACATACCCACGACATCGGGCCGTCGGAACGTGAACCTTTGGCGACAGCCTTTTGAATCGGTCCGTTGGTCCTCACTCCACGAGCTCGGCGACAACGGCGCGGGCCTCCGATACGACCTCGGTTCGGCTCCGCGTGGCGTCGATCCGGTGGAACCGGTCCGGCTCGGCGTCGATCAGCCGCTCGTAGTTCTCCCGAACCTCCCGCAGATACGCCGCGGTTTCGAACTTGTTCGTCGCGCCGGCCCGTTCGGCGCCGACCTCGGCGGGGAGATCGAAGTACAGCGTCGCATCGGGCGGCCGGGTGAACGGCTCGTGGACGTCCCGTACGTACGCCATCGGTTCCTCGATCCGTCCCTCGAGCGTCGCGGCCTGGTAGGCGTACCGCGAGTCGGCGTACCGGTCCGAGACGACCGTCTTTCCCGCTTCGAGGGCCGGCCGGATCACGCGGGTGAGGTGGTCGGCGTGGTCGGCGGTGTATAGGAAAAGCTCCGCCAGCGGGTCGGCGTCGTCGTCGCCGATCGAGCGACCGACCGCCTCGCCGTACCACGAGTCGGTCGGTTCACGCGTGAAGACGGTCCGATCGGCCGGAAGCTCCGAGCCCAGCGCCTCCGCGACCGTCGTCTTGCCACCCCCGTCGATCCCTTCGAGCGTGATGAGCATACGCCGACCGTCGGCGGGGGCGCATATCAGGATACCCATAGCGGCTGCTCGGGGACAGGGGGCCGGATCGGAAAACGCGACGGCGGCTTACTCGTCGACGTCGACGGTCGCCTCCTCCTCGGCGGCGACCTCCTCGGGTTTGGCCTCGACGCGGGTCTTCTGGATCTCGACGCGGCGCAGCGGGTAGATCGTCTTCGCTTCGCCGTAGATCGCCGAGGAGAGCCGCCCCTCGACGATGCTGTCGACGAGACCCTCGAAGGTCCGCTCCTCCGCGGCCTCCTCGACGAGCTCGATCATCGTCTTCCGGATGGCGTGTTCCTGGCTGTGGTCCGCGCTCTTTGTCGTGTACGCGACGGGCTGGACCTGCACGCGGTAGTCGTCCGTCGTCAACACCGTGATGAAGGCGTCGACCTTCGAGGTGCCGCGGCGCGTGAGGCTTCGCAGGTAGTCCCGGGTGAGTTCGTGCTGGACGAACTCGGTGTAGGCGGTGTCGCTGCCCACGTCCGAGATCTGGAAGGTCAGTTTCGTGTTGTTCTCGCTCGGGTCGTTCTGCAACTCACCGAGGGTCGTTTGGATGGTGCGGTCGTAGACCTGTTCGGGCTCGTCCGCGGGCGTCTCTCCGAGTTCGGCCCGATCGAACATCTCGGGGGCCATAATCGTGTACCATCGCTTCTCCTGTTTCCGTTTGGATACTGATCGTTCGCTCATGATCGTGTTGTCGTGTCGGTCGTCTTCTGTGCGACTGTGAGGTTCGAGACGTAGTCGTCGGCCGTCGCCCGGAGGCCGCCGATCCCGTCGCGGGTTATCGTCGTCACGACGGCTCCGCCGGCCTCGCCGTCGTCGGTCGAAACCCGCGTCGACACCTCGTCGGTGTTGTCCGGCGCTATCGCGTCGGCGATCACCGACGGCCGGTCGTGGGTCGTCCGGATCGTCACCCGGTAGGCGTCCGTCATACTGCCTCCCTGAACGCGGCGGTGAATCCGGCGATCGTTCCGTCGAACGTCGCCGCGCCGTGCGTGTCCCGGGCCGTCGCCCGGCCGTCGAGCCCCGCCGCGGTTTCCCGGAGCGGGGTGCCGACCGCGGTTTCGCCGGCCGCCGCGGCCGCCCCGTCCGTCACCGCGAGCGCGATCGGCTCGGGCGAGCGATAGGAGAGACACAGCCGGGCGACGGTGCCCAGAAACGCCGGCGAGCCGCCGTCGAGGCGGAGCACGTAGACGCCGTCGTACCGGCCGGCGTCGGCCCCTCGGAGCGCGGCGTGGGCCCGCTCCCCGTGAGAGCGCCAGATCTCGATCGCGGACGGCTCGACCTCGTGGCCGAGCGCCAGCGCGATCCCGGTCCCCGGACGGGCCCGTGCGACCGTATCGAGGACATCCGCGAACCCGCCGAGCGTCCCGAACCGGTCGCTGATGTAGGGGTGTACCGCGCGTTCGACCGCTTCGGCCGCACGCGGCGGAGCGCCCTCGATCGCCGATAGTGCGACGAAGGAGGCGAGCTCGCGGCCGTCGGGGTCGTCGAGTTCCTCGAGCGCCGCCTCGACGCTCGGGCCGTCACCCGAGAAGGCCGCGTGGACGAGCGTCGTCCCGGCGAGCCCCGCGACCCGGTCGTCGGTCGGGGTTGCGATCCCGGGCCGCCGCTCCAGGTCGGCGCGTTCGAGCAGCTCATCGGGGAGCTCCACGCCGGCGGCGACCGTGCCGGCGAGCGCGAGCTCGGGGTCGGTCGCCGTCGGGGCGAGTTCGTCGACGATCGCCGCGGCGTCGAGGGCGAGTGTGCCGGCTTCGAGGGCGACATCGCCCCCCGCGTGGCCGATCGTGACGGTGCAGTCGGCGTCGGTCGCCGGCGGGTCGGGGACGGCCGCGAGGCTGGCCTGGTACGGCGTCCCCGTGGCGTCGAGCCCCCGGGCGAGGAGCCCGGCAGCCGCTAACGCGTCGCCGTCGGCGGTCCCGACGAGCCGAACGAACTCGGCGTCGGCGAGCGCGGCGACGGCGCGGGTTCGGGCATCCCCCGAGTGGCCGGCGGCAGCCATCGAGCTACTCCAGCAGCTCCTTCGCCTCGTCGTACTCGTAGGTGAACGACTCGTCGAGCTTGTCGCCGCGGTAGTAGTCGACGAGCCGGCGGATCTTCGATTCGGTGTTCTGCAGCGCCCGTTTGTTCTGGGCGTCGCCGGGGTTTCGCTCCATGTGGTCGCGGAGACCGACCGCACGCTCCATCAGGCTCCGGAGGTCCTCGGGGAAGTCGCCGGTTGCGTCGTGTTCCTCGAGGATCTCCGTGACCTTCTTGCCCGTGGCGAGTTTCACGTCCGGGACGGGAACGCCCTGGACGCCCTCGTCGCGCAGCTTCAGGCCGATCTGGCTGGGCTCGTACCCCTCCTCGGCCAGCTCGACGATCCGCTCTTCGATCGCCGATTCGTCTACCTCGCTCCACTCCGGTGGTTCCGTTGCCGTGGGGCGGTCCGATCCGGACGACCCGCGACGGCGTGAGTGCATTCGTGCCATTGTTCGGTTGGAACTGCACGGACCGCTTGTATACGGCGCCTTTCGCCGGCGGGGTCGCCGCGGCGTTCGCGCCAGCACTACCGCAATCCCAAGCCGACCAATCGGCCGGCGAGTCGGATTTGCGGTCGTGCGGTTCCCGTCGGACAGTCGGACGGTCGCACACAAAACGGTTTTCATCGGCGTCGGAACGGACGGCCACTCCGTCGCGAGGCCGTCTCAACCGTCGAGAAACGCCCGCGTCCGGGATGCGATCTCGGATCGGAGTTCGGGGCGATCTATCGAGCGGAGCCGCCCGTGCTCGGTGCGCAGGACATCGGTGACCGCCCTGTCGTACAGCGTGTCGAACGTGACGGCCCCGTCACGGCGGGTCAGTTCGGCTTCGAGCGCTCGAAGACGGGGCTCACTAACACGCTCCGCCACCACTGTCTCGGCCGTGAGACCGGGATCCGGCGACGGTGTTTCACCCTGAAACTCCGGGTGGATCAGCGTCGCCCGTCCGCCCCGTTTGTTCCGGGCGACGATGCCCGCCGCGGGGCCGTCGTACCATGCGGAGTCGGGGACCGTGTACGAGTCGGGGTCGAAGTCGCGGGTGTGTCGCTCCCGTTCGATCGCGTTGACCGGGGCGAGCCCGAGGCGTTCGAAGATCGCCTGGACCGCCCCCGGCGGTCGGAAAGATTCCCCGGAGCCGGACCAGACATCGAAGCCGAGAAACGACGGCAGCCGGTCCCAGTCGTACTCGATCGTGTGATAGTGGGTCGCCTCGCCGAAGAGGACGACCGATTCGACGTCGTCGACGGCGTCACGGAGTGCGTCGCGATCGAGGCGCTCGCGGACGTGGCGGACGGCGTGGTCGTACGGCTCGGGGATGTCCTCGGGGTCGTCGTAGACGCGGTCGCGATCGCCGAACCGCAACGCCCCCGACTCGCGGAGCTGAAACCGGAGCTGCGCGCCGTCGATTTTCTCCAGCAGCCACAGGTGTCCGCTGTCGAAGATCCCTTCGGGGGCCTCATCGACGCGTGGGATCGTCGGATACGTCTTCATCAGGGCATATACCGGACACTCACCACCCCCGGCTCGCTGCGGATCTCGACGCGGTCGACGCCGAAGCGCGCAGCACGGACGAGCGTCGCCTCGTCGTCGAGGATATCCTCGACAGCCGCCGTTGTTTCGCCCTCGGGGACCGTCAGGACGTGTAGCTCGCCGGAACCGGCGCGGTCGCGTTCGGTGATCTCGCCGGTCACCTGTTCGGCCGCGATGGTCCGCTCCTGTTCCGTCGGCGGCTCCGGGCTCTCCTCGACGGCGAGTTGTCGCCGGTCGTCGATCGCCGCGAGCCGGTAGGTCACCTCCATCGGTGGCTCCGGCTCGACGCGCCCCTCGATGACCTCGTTCGGCTCGACGCCGGGGTTCTCCCCGAGCGTGTGGACCTGCCCGCGGTCGACGTCCTTCAGCACCGCCGAGTCCCCGTCGGCGTGGGTAACGACGAACCGCCCATCGCGTTCAGGCACGGCCGTTCACCCGGTTTCGCTCCCCTCGGTCGCGGTGAGTCATGCCGGAACGAACGTTCCCGGCCCTTTTTTCGGTTTCGGGGCGATCACCATCGTCAGCCCCTTCAACACCCGCCGCGGGAGTACGGGTATGAACGTAGACTTCGGCAACGCGCTCGGCTCGGAGGCCGTCACGGGCGTCTCCGAGGAGTCGCTGGAACGGCTCGACGACCGCGTGCGTCGGGCCCATCGGCGTATCTCCACGGGGATCGACGACCGGGAGTTCGGGTACGCAAGCCTCGCGTTGCCCGAGGACACCGACGCCGAGGCGATCCGTGAGGCCGTCGCGGGGTTCGACCCCGATGCCGTCCTGACCGTCGGGATCGGCGGCTCGGCGCTCGGCGCGGAGACGATCACGGAGGCGCTCGGCGTCGAAAACCACTACAGCCTCGACAACGTCGACCCCGAACGGACCCGAGCGCTGCTCGGATCGCTGCCGCTCGAATCGACGCTTGTCAACGTCGTCTCACGGTCGGGGACGACCGCCGAGACGCTCGCGAACTTCCTCGTCGTCCGGGAGGCGATGGACGAGGCCGGCGTCGAGTGGACCGAGCGGACGGTCGTCACGACCGGCGACTCCGGGCCGCTCCGGGAACTCGCCGACGAACACGGACTGGCGACCTGTTCGGTGATGGAGGGGGTCCCGGGGCGGTTCTCGGCGCTTTCGGCGGTCGGGCTGGTCCCGGCCGCCGCCCTCGGCTGCGATATCGAGGGGATCCTGCGGGGCGGGGCGGCGGGGCGGAAATCGCTCGAACCGTCGCTTTTCGAGTGTCCGGCGTACGCCTACGGCGCGATCGCGTACGCGCTCGAGACCCGCGGGGCGACGGTGAACGCCTTCGTCCCCTACGCCGAGCGGCTCGAACCCCTCGCGGAGTGGTTCGCCCAGCTGTGGGCCGAGAGCCTCGGCAAGGACGGGGTGGGCCAGACGCCCGTCCGGGCGCTGGGCGCGACCGATCAACACTCCCAACTGCAGCTGTATCGGGCGGGCCGGAAGGACAAGCTCGTCACGTTGCTTCGCCCCAGCGAGCGCGAGGACGAGCCGATCCCGGAGACGGATATCGAGGCCCTGTCGTATCTCGGCGGCGGAACGCTCGGCGAGTTGCTCGACGCGGAGTTCGAGGCGACCGAAGCTTCGCTGGCCGCGGCGGGGCAGGCGAACGTCCGCCTCGAGATCGACCGTCTCGACGCCGAGGGGGTGGGACGGTTGCTCTACGACCTCGAGGCCGCCTGCGTCCTCGTCGGCGAGCTGTCGGGGGTCGAGGCGTTCAATCAGCCGGCCGTCGAGTGGGGCAAGCGGGCCGCCCGCGGGCTGCTCGGCGCCGGCGAGTTCGAGGAGGCCGAGGCGGTCGACGAGAAGACGGTCCGGTACGTCGAGTAGGTCAAAGGCCCCCGACAGCCTCGGCGTACGTCAGCCCGAACGTGATCGCATTATAAACCCCGTGGGCCAGGGCGGGGACGACCAGGTTGTCGGTGTACTCGTAGACGATGCCGAGGATCGCCCCGAGCGGCAACAAAAGCAGGAAGATGGTCACGATCGTTCCGGGGACGTTCGCCGGATCCAGGTACGCGATGAAATGGACGACGGCGAAGATGACGGCCGCCACCGCGACGGCCGACCACGTGTCGAAGACGGATCCGAGCCGGGTCTGGATGATTCCCCGGTAGAGGAACTCCTCGGCCGGGCCGACGACGAGTACGGACAGCGGCAAGAACACGAGCGCGACGGTCGGGTCCCTCCGGACGCTGTCGGTGACGCTGTGGTCGGTGAGCGGGAGTCCGAGCCGGCCGATGAGGACGGGCAGCGCCACCGCCAGAGCCAACAGTACGGCAACCGTCGCCACGGTCGCGCCGGCGTCTCTGAGCGTCGGCCGGCCGATCCTGACGTACGAGAGGGGGAGATCGTACCGGAGGAGATAGAGTCCGCCGACGGCAGCGACGCCGAGATACATCGCGAGCGTAGACAACAGCTGTCCCGAAGGGGCGTCGGAGGGGATCGAAAGCGGCGCGCCGACGAGCGCGAACGCCACGCTCCCGACCAGAACACCGACGAGCAGCCCGACCGCCCCAAGCGCCGCCATCGCGACGACGGCGCGGCCGGGCGAACCCGTTTCGGGCGAGTGACTCATTGGCGGCGGTAGGGAGGACAGTCGATTAAGCCTGTCCGTCCCGGGCGCCCGTCGGTCACCTGTCTGACATATATTTATCCGAACGGATGACATCGTTTCGCACATGTCCCGGTACTGCCTCGACTGCGATGGACCGACGGCCAGGCGTATCGAGGCGCTTGCGAGGCGGTACGGTGTCACCGAGGAGGAGGTGTTGGCACAGCTCGTCGAGGTCGGGCTAGAGGAGCTCGAAGACGAACACCCGGCGTAGCTTCGCTACGGCCGTTTTCGTGTCAGACCGCTGCCGCAGATCTCACACCGGTCGCGGTTCTCGTCGAAGACGCGGCCACAGCCCTGACACTGGAACTTCCAGTCGCGGCGTTCGTCGATGCCGTCCTGTGCGATCACGTCGACGCCGACGTCGAGCTTCTCGGCGACGTTCTGCATCGCGTAGTCGTCCGTGACGAGCGTCGCGTCCATCTCGAAGGCGGTCGCGAGCAGCCGGACGTCGGTCCGCGAGAGCGTCTCGGCGTCGCCGGTCTCGCGGGCGGCGCGTTCGACCCGTTCGACGGTTTCGGGGTCGGGGATGTGGATCCGCATCCCGGAGCCCTCCAGGGCGTCGAAGCGGTATCCGGCCTCGTCCTCGAGTTCCTCCCGAACCATCGGGATCGTCGCGATCGGTTCGTCCGTCGTGTACTCGTCGATGAACGCCGACGAATCGAGAACGTGCATGCGTGTTCAGCGGTCGACGACGATCGTGTCCTTGACCGCTTGCACGCGGTTGACCGGGATCCGGTAGTTGCCCGCCTCGTCCCGGTCGAAGTCGAGGTCGCGGGTCCCCTGGCTGGGGTCCAAGACGAGACTCCGTAGCGTCCCCGTCTTCAGGTCCATCGTGATGTTGTACAGCGTACCGAGCTGGGCGCCGTCCGACCCCATGACCTCCTTGTCGGAGAGGTTCTCCGCGAGTATGTCGGGCATACGTCCCGGTTGACGTTTATCCGGTATCAACGTTCGGGTCACCGATATCACTCGACACGCCGGCCGGTGGCTACGTCGTCTGTCCGCCGCCGGGGGACGATTCAGTCGACCCCGAGCCGTTCTGTTCGTCGGACTGGCCGTCGGGGCCCGTGTCATCCGGGGCGCCCTCCGAGCCGTTATCGGGGCCCGTGTCGGAGCCGGCATCGTCCGAGGATCCGGCATCCCCGTCATCGTCGGAGCTGGCATCGTCCGGCGGCCCGGTGTCTTGATCGTCAGAACCGGCGTCATCCGGGGGTCCGGCGTCATCGTCATCGTCGGAGCCGGCCTCGTCCGAACCATCACCCGACCCCGAGTCGTCCGGTCCGGCGTCGGAACCGGCATCGTCCGACGGTCCGGCGTCATCCGGGGGTTCGGCGTCATCGTCATCGTCGGAGCCAGCGTCATCCGGCGGTCCGGCATCGTCCTCCCCGGACCCATCGTCAGGGTGCCCCGGATCGTCGGGCGGGCCGCCGTCACCGGCATCGGAGGAGCCGTCGTCGGCCCCGTCAGGTGCCCCCGAGTCGTCGGGCGCGGAGCCCGCATCACCTCCCCCCGGGTCGGACGGAGCGCCGTCCGGCGGCCCGGTCCGGTTCTCGGCCGGGGGACCGCTTCCGGGGACCCCAGACGGTCCGGCGAGGCCGCGTGCGAGGTCGGCGACATCCTCCCCTCGCATGTCGCGCGCGTTCGCCCGTATCTCGGCCAGCCGCTCGGTGTCGAGCCCCGCCTCCGTCGCCGCGCGCTCGGTCCCGTTGACGGAGCGTTCGAGCCCCGCGGCGCCGACCACAACCCGGGTCGCGAGCGACCGGTTGCGGACGTCCGAGGCGGCGCCCACCGTCTCGCGTTGTGCGCGCAGCCGTTCGCCGTTCGCCTCGAGTACGGCCTGTCGCTCCTCGATCAGCGCCCGACGGTCGGCGTCGTCGTCCGTCCGGTTCATCGCCGCCTCGAAGCGGCCATCGTCGACTTCAGTGGCCGTCTCGGCGCTGCTGGCCTGCATGAACGAGGAGATCTCCGTCCCGAGGGAGGCGTCGTCACCGCCCTCGGCCGTCGTGCCGGCGGTACCGACCGCCGCCCCGGCCAGGGCGCCGAGCGCGACGAACGTCGCAAGCAGCCAGATGCCGCCGGTGTTTCGTCCCATTGGGGCTATCTCCGGGCGGTATCGGATAAAAACCCCCGTATCGTTCGGATCGTTCAGGCCGTCAGGAAACGAGTCGAACGTACCCGAGACTGTTTATCCGGCCGTCTAATAGAGTCTCTCGGACTGACCCGACCCGTCCGTGGAGCGTGTCCCGCGATACGGGCCCCGATTCGCGGGAAACGCTTAATTATGTTACCATGCAACACGGAGTGAACGCCATGTTCGAACCGTTCTCAAGCGGATACTACCTGGGTCGGCTCTACGTCGAACCCTACGGCGGCGACCACGCTGTGATCAACCGGGGCCACCACGAACAGCTCAAAGGTCGCCTCTACGAGTCCGGCGACGAACCCCTGGTCATGAAGATCGGCTCGACACACGTCGCTGTCCGTGGGGCCGGGGACGTTCCCGGCCGGACGGTCGCGCTCCCTGAGGCCGCGCTGTCCGCGACCGGGACCGACAACCCACCGACGCTTCGGGAGGTCCTTCTCGCGAAGGCGGACCGAGCCCGGCAGCTGCTTGAGTACGGGGCCGACGCGCCCGAGGGGTTTTAACCGCCGGCGGCCGTCGGTCCGACGATGCTCGATGACCTGCTCGGCCGGACGGAACTGAGAGAGCGGATCGAGGCCCTCGAGGAACGCCGCGACCGGCTCGAAGCGCGACTGGAGGCCGAAAACGAGCGGCGAGCCGACGCGGTCAGCGCGAAACAGGACGCCGAGGAGCGGGCGAACCGGCTGGAGGATCGCATCGCCGACCTCGAAGGGCGCGTCGAGGCGGCCGACAGGGGGTCGGTCGAGCTCACGTTCAGACACGAGGAGACGCTCCGTGGGGACCGAGTCGACGCCGTTCTCGACCGGCTTCGATCGTTCGAGGCGGGGCCGGAGGGCGTCGTCACCGCGTACGTCGAGGACGGGATCCCGGAGGATCTCCGCGATCGCCTCGGGGACCGGGCGGCGCTCGTCGGCCGCGCATCGCCGTGTCTCGTGACCCTCGACGACGCCGGGCTGTTCGCCGCCGCGCTTCGACCCCCGGTCGCGCCGGAGCCGTTCGTCGAGTGGGGGGACCGCCCGCGGATCGAACGGTCGTGGTTCCGGCCGACGGGGCGGTTCGCGCTGGCGTTGATCCGGTCCGACGTCTTCGCGGTGGGGGTCTACGAGGACGGCGAGCGCGTCTCCTATGAGGGGTTCCGGAGTAAAATAAAGAGCGACCACTCGAAGGGAGGGTTCTCGCAGGCGCGTTTCGAACGGCTTCGCGACGAGCAGATCGACGCACACGTCGAGGAGTGTGCCGACGCCCTGGAGTCCGTGGACGCGGACCGACGCTACGTGGTCGGCGACCGGCGGCTGATCGAGGAGTTCGACGCCGACGCCCGAGCGGCCGTCGACGCGACCGGGAAGCCGGAGGGGGCGCTGTCGGAGGCGTTCTCCGATTTCTGGTCGGTACGGCTCTACGGGCTCTAACCCACAACCGCGCTCCGATCGCCGGGATCGCGTCGACGATTTATATACCGTCCAGCCGTTCGGACGGCCATGCGAGTCGCAATCCTTGCCCACGAGCAGTTCCCCGACCGCGCGAAGACGGCGGTCGGCGTCCTCCGATACGGCGACCAGGATGTCGTTGCGGTGCTCGACCGGGGGACGGCCGGGACGACCGTCGGCGACCACTTACCGGGGATCGAAACACCCGGAGTCCCGATCGTCGGGTCCGTCGACGACGCGCCCGAGTTCGACGCCCTGTTGATCGGGATCGCCCCGATCGGCGGCGGCTTCGAGGAGTCGTGGCGGCCCGATATCCGCGCGGCGATCGAGCGTGGGGCGGACGTCGTTTCGGGGTTGCACTACTTTCTGGGCGAGGACGACGAGTTCGCCACCCTCGCTGAAGCGTCCGGCGCGACGCTGCGGGACGTACGGCGACCCCCGGACGACCTCACCGTCGCGGAGGGGATCGTGCGCGGCCTCGACGTCGAAGTGATCCTGACGGTCGGGACTGACTGCTCGACGGGCAAGATGACGACGACGCTGGAGCTCGTCGAGGCCGCCCGCGACGCCGGGCTGAGCGCGGGGTTCGCCCCGACCGGACAGACCGGGATCGTGATCGCCGGGGGCGGAATCGCGATCGATCGGACGGTGAGCGATTTCACGAACGGGGCGGCGGAACGGCTGATCGCGGAGCGCGCCGACGAGTACGAGTACCTCTTCGTCGAGGGCCAGGGCTCGATCGTCCACCCCGCCTACTCCGCGGTCACCTGCGGGATCCTTCACGGTGCACAGCCCGATCACCTCGTGCTCTGTCACGAGGCCGGCCGGGAGGCGATCCACGGCTACGAATCGTTTTCGATCCCCGAGCCACGGGCCGTGGCGGATCTGTATCTCGACCTCGCGGAGCCGGTCGCGCCCACGACGCTTCTGGGCGGCGCGTTGAACACCGACGGGATGGACGACGGCGACGCCGACCGGGCGATCGAGGCGTACGGCGATGCCCTCGACGTTCCCGCGGTCGACCCCGTCCGCGACGGCGCCGGGGCGATCGTCGAGGCGTTGGCGTCGGGCAGATGAACGTCTCCGCCGAGACGGTCGAACTGACGCTCGACGCGCCGTTCACGATCGCGAGGGGCACGAAGACGACGGTCGAAAACGTCGTCGTGTCGATCGAACGGGACGGGGCGACGGGGTACGGGGCGGCCGCCCCGTCGCCGCGGTACGGCGAAACGACGGCGACGGTCGAGGCGCTGGTGCCGGAGCTGCGTTCGGTCGTCGAGGCCGTCGACGATCCCCACGCGAGACGGGCGGTTGCCGATCGGATGGCGGAGGTCGTCCGGGCGAACCCGGCGGCGAAGGCGGCCATCGACATCGCACTGTGGGATCTCACCGGGAAGCTGCTCGGGGAGCCGGTGTATCGGCTCCTGGGGACCGCCGGGGCGGATGGGACGTGCCCGCCGACGTCTTTCACCGTCGGGCTTGACGACACGGCCGCGATGGTCGAGCGCGCCGAGACAGCGGTCGACGCGGGCCACGGGACGCTGAAGCTGAAGCTCGGGAGCGACCGCGACCGCAGGATCGTCGAGGCGGTCCGCGACGCCGTGCCAGGGGCGACGATCCGCGTCGACGCGAACGAAGCGTGGGAGCCGGCGGAGGCGATACGACACTGCCGCCTCCTCGAATCCCACGGCGTGGAGTTCGTCGAGCAGCCGGTTCCCGCGGGCGACCTGGCGGGGCTGAAACGCGTCCACGACCGATCGCCGTTACCGATCGCGGTCGACGAGTCCTGTCGGACCGCCGCCGACGTGCCCTCGGTCGCCGACCGGTGTGATATCGTGAACCTGAAACTGATGAAAACCGGCGGGGTGACGCCCGCGGTCGACGCGATCGCGACGGCACGCGCGCACGGCCTCGAAGCCATGTGTGGCTGTATGATCGAGACGAACGCCTCGATCGCCGCGGCGGCACAACTGCTCCCGCTGCTCGACTACGCCGATCTCGACGGTTCGCTACTGCTCGCCGACGATCCGTATCGCGGCGTCCCCGTCCGGTCGGGACAGTTCGATCTCGGGGCCGTCGAGGCCGGGACCGGCGCAGCCCCCCGATGAAGCGGCGGCGCGGTTACTCGTCGGGCTCCCGGCGCCGGAACATCGCGAGTGCGGTCCACTCGATGACCGCCGCCTCGGCCTGATTGTAGCCGACGACCCGCATCCGGACGTGGCCCATCTCCGGGCGACTCTCGGAGACGCGCTTGTCGAGTATTTCGAGCTCGATTTCGAGCGTGTCGCCGGGATAGACCGGCTTGTGCCACCGGAGCTCCTCGACACCCTCCCCGCCCATCGAGGATTCGGGGTCGAGAAAGCCGTCGACGAGGAGTCGCATCGTCATCGAGGCGGTGTGCCACCCCGAGGCGGCCAGCGAGCCGAAGATGGACGCCTCGGCCGCCGCCTCGTCCACGTGGAACGGTTGTGGGTCGTACTGCTCGGCGAACGCCCGGATCTCCGCTTCGGTCACCTCGTAGCTGCCGTCGATCCCGTAGGTCCGACCGACCTCGATGTCCTCGAAGTATCGTGCCATCGGCCGATCGTCGTAGGGAGGAATAAAAAACCCGTGACACGGTCAAGGGCGTTCACCACGGTCCGGTTCAGCACCCGATCGAGCGGGAGCGACGAGCCTACGACGGGGCCGAGCCGTCGAGGATCGAGGGGTCGAGCGGATCGAGTTCGTCGATCGCCGCGGTGAGAGCCTCGACGGAGTCGTCCCCGGTGCCGACGATCTCGCCGGGGGACGTTTCGCCGTCCCCGACCGTGATCGCCGGAATCGGGGCCTCGCTGAACCCCTCGACGAGCACGAGATCGTAGCCGTCGCGGGCAAGGCGGGCGATCGTTCCCCGGAGCGCGGCGAGCTCCGATTCCGGCTGTCGGTCGGAGCCCTTGCCGCCGCGTGCGATCTCGAAGGTGAGCGAGGGGGTGACGCCGACGACGCGGTCGGCCCCGGCCGTCCGGTGGCGGTGGGTGTCCGTCCCCGGGGTGTCCGGCTCGATCCGGTGGTGGATCGACTTGACCGTCGCGACCCGGCGCTCGAAGGCGCCACACAGCGACTCGACGAGCGTCGTCTTGCCCGACCCGCTCGGCCCGACGACGGCGACGACGGTCGGCCACTCGGGGGCCGACGGGCGCTCGTCCGCCCCGTCCGTCGGGAGGTCGTTCGTCGTTCCGTCCGCCGGGGAGTCGTCGGTCATACCGTAGGTGTCGGCGCGGCCGATAGTAACTCCTCGCCTCACGGACGCCCGTCCGGCGCCGCACGCTCCGCCGGCGGGCAAACGGGCACCCTTTATTTTCCCCACGGCCGGTAGACGGAACATGGAGATACTCGATCGTGGCTCCGCCGGGGCGGCCAACGTCGCCGTCGTCGGCGGCGTCCACGGGGACGAGCCGGCCGGCGAACGGATCGTGAGACGGCTCGCCGACGCGCTCCCGGACGCCGGGGAAGGGGAGGGCCTCGTGCGGCTGATCGTGGCGAACGAGCCGGCCCTGGAGGCCGGAACGCGGTTCGTCGACACCGACCTGAACCGGTCGTTCCCCGGCGACGAGAGCAGTGACGAGTACGAGCAGGCGCTCGCGCCGACGCTCGCCGCCGAACTCGACGGGATGGACGCGGTGCTCGTGATCCACACCTCCCACAGCGCGCCGCCGCCCTTTGCGATATTCAGCCGACTCACCGACGCAACCCGACGGACGGTGACCGGGATGCCAGTCGAGTACGCCCTCGATTCCGGCGGACTCCGGTCGACGACGCTCGATTCGGTCGTCGAGGGGGCCGTCTCCCTCGAAGCGGGCCGACAGGGCAGCGAGGAGGCCGTCGAGTTCGGCTACGAGGCGGCGCTGGCGTTTCTCAGGACCCACGGCGCGCTCGACGACGAACCCCCGTCGTTCACCGAGACGACCGTCGTCGAGGGGACGGAGGAGGTGCCGAAGGGCGGCGGCGAGCCGCACATAAACTACGGGAACTTCGAGGAGATACCGGCGGGCGAGGTGTTCGCCAGCGACGACGTCTACACCCACCGCGTCGAGGAGTCGGGCGTCGTCCCGGTGCTCGCGAGCGAGCACGGCTACGACGACATCTTCGGGGTGTACGGCCGGGTCTCGAGGACGCTCTCGCCGCCCGAGGACGCCGACGGGCCACCGGGACGGTAACCGGAAATCGATAGCCGATGCAGTTCGCTCCGACACGAACTCGACGCCGGCGATCTCGAAGCGCGCACCGCCGTCGGCGCCGTCGGTCACACGGACCGTCCACCCGTGGGCTTCGGTCACCTACTCGACGATGCTCAGGCCGAAGCCGGTCCCGGCTTCGCTGGTCGAGTAGCCGGCGTCGAACACCTCCTCGCGGTGTTGCGCCGGGATGCCCGGGCCGTCGTCCTCGAAATACAAGCCGTCGTTCAGCTCCCCAACCGTGACCGTCACGTCGGCACCCCCGTGTTCGACCGCGTTCCGTACGATGTTTTCGATCAACTGTTGGAGGCGGCTCCGGTCGGCGTTGATCCGCCGATCGATGTCCGTCAGGAGCGTCGCGTCGGCGGTCGCCACGTGCTCCCAACACGCCTCGATCAAACTCGCCAGGTCGATCGATTCCAGCTCCTCCGCCCGTTCCTCGTTGCGGGCGAGCACGAGCAGCCGCTCGATGAGCGTTTCCATCCGGTCGTGGGCGTTCGCGACGGCGGATAGGTGCTCGCTGTCGCACTCCTCACGGGCGAGCGTCAAGCGGCCCTCGGCGACGCTCAGCGGACTCCGCAGATCGTGGGAGACGACCGACACGAACTGATCGAGCTGTTCGTTGCGGCTCTGTAGCTCCCGCGTGGCCTCACGCAACTCGACCGTCTGTATGATCGAATCGAGGGCGGCGGTCGCGTTCGCTCCGAGGATACTGACGATCTCCCGTTGGTGGGCGTCGAACGCGTCCCGATCGGCCGAGGACACGCTGAGGAGGCCGTGTACGCCGAGCGGAACGAAGAGTTCGCTCCGGATCGGTGTCTCGGGCTCCCGCGTCCGCTCGACCGTCGAGAGGTCGGCGTAGTACTTCGTGGCCCCGTTTTCGAACGCCGGCCACCCCAGGCTATCGGGCCCGAGCGACGAGGGACGGCCGATCGCCGCCTCCATCCGCTCCGGCCAAGCGACGGGGACGAGCCCGTCCGCCCCGTCATCGACCCGATACACGGAGACGTATTCGAACCCGAGAACGTCCGCGCCGACCTCGACGACGCGTTCGGCGAGGGCGTCGGCCGTATCGGACTCGATCATGTCCCGCGTGGCGGCGTGAAGCGCCGCCAGTTCGTCCGACGGCTCCGACAACGACCGGACCTGCACCGCGCGGTCGATGCCGGACCGGAGCCGCGCCGGGTCGTTCGAGACGACGGATAACGGGACGTAGTCGTCGACGCCGGCTCCGAGGGCCTCGCTCGCGAGCACGCCGCTGTCGGCTTCCGAGACGAAGACGACCGGGAGCGACGGGAACTCGCGTCGGACGTCGGCGATGAAGGCGAGGGAGTCGGCCGTCGTGAGGCCGTCGGTCAACACCAACGCGTCGGCCTCCCGGTCCCGGAGGCTGTCGAGGGTCTCGGCGCCGGTGGCCGTCGTCACGTGCGCGTGCGACCCGATCGCCGCGGTCACGGTGTCTGTCACAGGGGGGTCGGCAGCGAGGAGAAGGGTCCGGTCGGCCGTCATAGATACAGAATCGTTACGTCTGTGTTGCCCTCACAGTATATATTTGTTTATCCGGCGTGTTCGTGTCGACGCGGGGATCAGATCCCGTCGCCGGCCGTCGGCTCCGGCCAGCCGACGAGCGAGCCGTCGAAAAGCGTCGCCGCCTGCCGTTCGATGTACGCGCGCTGGGCCCGCTCGATCGCCGCTGCGGGGGTCGCGCCGCCGTCGAGGGCGGCGGCAACGGCGCCACGCTTCCAGCTCGCGGGAGTGCGTCGTAGGTCGACGCGGGCCCGCAGCGGGGCGAGCAGCTCGATCGCCCGTGAACCCGAACAGCCGCGGCGTTCGAGGCCCGCCGCCGCGGCCGAGAACAGATCGTCGTAGAGCCGATCCGTGTCCGTCGTCCGGTCGCCGTCCGCCGTGATCCACGCGAGTTCGGCGTCGAGCCCCGCCCGTGCCGCGCCGTAGAAGTTCTCCCGAGCACGCTCCCACTGGAGATCGGCGACCGGGTGCGCCGACTCGACGAGCTCGGTCATGAGGCCACAGAAGGCCGCGAGCAGCGAAACCGCATCGGGGATCGTCGGCTGCCCCGGGAGGGGGCGGAACTCGATGCGGGCGTTCGCCCCGCGCTCGGTCGCGCCCTCGAACACCGGGCGCACCCACCGCCAGTAGCTCCCGTGTTTGTGCCGGAAGTGGACGAACGCGTCGTCGAAGCGCTCGGCGGCGGCGATCTCGGCGGGCACGAGGACTGAGTCGTCGACGATCCGGTCGATCGCCTCCCCGGTCGTTTCGATGTCCCGCGGGAATTTCACTTTGGGGTCGCCGCGGACGGGGTTCATCATCCGCTCGTAGATCGGGATCCGGTGTTCGGCGTACCCCTGTTCAACGAGCAGCTCCCGGTCCGGGCCCGGATCGTCGTACAGCGCCGGCGGAAGCAGCGGCGAGTTGACGGCGAGTGCGAGCAACGGCCCCGCGAGTCGGAGCGCGATCCCGTGATAGGCCGGAAGCGCCGCGGCCTGCCGGGGCTGGTAGTGTGGCTGGATCGACGCCGTGAGGCTGACCGGACCCGCGTTGTCGGCTTCGAGGGTTACGCCCGGCACGTCGATTCGGCCGCCGATCACGCGGTCGTCGTCGAAGCTCCCGAAGCCGTGATACCGGGTCGCGTTGGTTATGTTGATCCCGAGCGTGAGGCCGTCCTCCCGGGTCGCCTCGGTCAGGTACGCGGGCGTCGATCCCTCCGCCGGGCCGATCGTCCACAGCCCGTCGCTGACGAGCCGGATCCCCCGGTCGGCCGCGAGCCGCTGGAACGCCCCGACGTTCGCCTCGATCTCCGCCCCGATGGCGTCGATCCCGGCCCCGCTGACGGGGTGAACGCCGGTGTTCAGCTCCGTGTTGTGCAGCCCGAGCTCCGCGACGAACCCGACACAGCCGAGCAGCGCCCGCGGGATCCGGCGGAGCCGGCAGTCCCCGTCGACCGCGTAGAACTCGTATTCGAGGCCGGTCGTCACCTGTTCGTTGTCGAACGTCCCCGCCGAGACGTGATCCCGAACGACGGCGGCTTCCTCGCGGACCCGGGCATTGAAATCGTCGACATCGACCGCTTTCGCCGCCCGCAGCCCGGCGATCGGATCCCCGCCCGGCGAACCCATACGGGTATCTACACCATAGACCGTGTTAAACGCACTGCCCGCGTTTGGTTTCCGGTCCGATCGCGGGGTCGATCACGACCGTTTTCAACCCCGGAGCCGAACGGACGGGTATGGAATGGCAAGCCGACTGGGGGCTCCGGCTCCGCATGGGCGTCACCATGTTCCTGCTTTTCGCCCTCTATTTAGTGTTCGTCGTGATACTGGCGGCGTATTTCGGCAACGTCCTCTTCGCGGTCCTCATGCTCGGGGCCTTCTCGATCGTCCAGTTCCTCTTCAGCGACAAGCTCGCGCTGCGGGCGATGGGGGCCCGGACGGTAACGGAGGAGGAGTACCCGACGCTGCACGCACAGATCGGTCGTCTCTCCCAGCAGGCGGACCTGCCGAAGCCGACCGTCGCGGTCGCCGACAACCGGACGCCGAACGCCTTCGCGACCGGGCGATCCCCCTCAAACGCGGCCGTCTGCGTCACGACCGGCATCCTTGAGACGCTCGACGACGAGGAGCTCGAAGGGGTGTTGGCCCACGAACTCGCCCACGTCAAGAACCGCGACGTGGCCGTGATGACGATCGCCTCCTTTCTCTCGACGATCGCCTTCTTCATCGTCCGGTGGGGGTGGCTCTTCGGCGGGCGCGGCCGGAACCAGGCCCCCCTCATCGTCGCGATCGTCGTATCGCTTCTCGTGTGGGTGATCTCGTTCCTGCTCATCCGCGCGCTCAGCCGGTACCGCGAGTACAGCGCCGACCGCGGCGCGGCGATGATCACCGGCAACCCCTCCGCGCTGGCGACGGCGCTCATGAAGATCTCCGGTCGGATGGACGAGGTCCCGGAGGAGGATCTGCGCGAACAGGCCGATATGAACGCCTTCTTCATCATCCCGATCCGCCGGGGGTTCATCGGAAAACTCGCCTCGACGCACCCGCCGACGGAGACGCGGATCGAGAAGCTCCGCGAGCTCGAACGGGAGATCGAGCGCTAGGCGGGGTCGTCGGAGTCGGCGAGTAGCTCGACGACCTCGGCGAGGACGCCCACCACGAGCGGGCCGGCGATGATGCCGATGACGCCGACGGTCAGGACGCCGCCGACGAACCCGACGAAATAGAGGCTGGCGGGGAGATCGGCGCGGCTCGACGCCATCCGTGGCCGGATGATGACGTCGGGAAGGATGCCGATCAGGAGCGGCCCGAGAACGATGACCCCGACCGCCCGCGTTGGCATCCCGATGAGCACGTCGTATCCGGCCAGCCCGACGGCGAGCATGCCCGGCCCGACGATGGGGAAAAACTGGAGCACGGCCGCGACAACGGAGAGGACGAACACGTCCGGGTAGCCGAGCAGGTAGAAGACGACGAGGGCGATCGGGAACGTGATAACCGCGGTCGCGGCCTGAATGACATAGAGCGCATACAGGGTGCCCGCGACGCGCTCGTGGAGGGCGCGGAGGATGTCGTGGTAGGGCCTCGGCGTGATCTCGAAGGCCGCCGCCCCGATCGCCCGCGGCCGGAGCAGGAGGCCGTATAGTATCAGCACGAACATCGCGAACTGCAGCACGATGAAGATGGCGTCGGCGGCCAAGGAGATCGCGAGCGATCGGAGGGCGCTGTTGGCCGAGGCGACGAGCGACGCGATGTCGATCTCCGTGGCGAAGCCGAAGAGCTCGACCGGAAGCTCGTCGGGGAGCGTGTTGAGGAGCTCGACGATCGAGCTGCGGCGCTGAAAGAGCGCCACCGCGATCGGTGCGAACAGGAGGATGACTGCGAGCAAGGCCGCGGTGGTGATCGTCGCGCTGGCGATCCGACGGGAGACGCCGCGGACGACGAGGCGACGACGCAGCGGGTACAGCACGTACGCGACCGTGACGGCGAAAAAGACGATCTCGACGACGTTCCAGAGGACGGCGGCTGCGAGCACGCCGGACGCGACGAGAAGTCCCGCGAGAACCCGGCGACGGCGTTGGAGGAGTGACATACCCCGCGTTCAGCCCCGGACGACAAACCGTTTCGGGGTGCGGACCGGCGCGTTCCCCCGGGACCGTATCCGGGTCAGACCGGCGTCTGACGGGAATTTAAGCCGGACGGACGCTTAGTTCGTGTATGATCACACGCCGTCGTCTGCTCGGCGCCACCGCCGCCGCCGCGGCTGTTCCGACAGCCGGTTGTTCGGGGGCCCTCGGGGAGGACACGGACGGGAGCGCCGACGACCCGGATGGGGTTCGCCTCGACGAGCTCTCGATACAGAACGCCCACGACTCGGAACACCGGATCCAACTCGCGGTCGAGACCGACGACGAGATGCTGCACCTCGGCGCGTACGATCTCGACGACGAGGGCGAGCGGACGATCGAGGGGGCGTGGACCGACACGCCGGGCTCGTACCGGGTTCACGTCACGCTCGACGACGGGGCGGTTCGGACCGCCGGCATCGTCGACAGCGTCGGTTCCGAGGCCTCGTGTGCCCGGGTGTTGGTCCGCATCGGGACCGACGGCGAACTCGGGATCTGGACCGGCGCGAACTGCGGGCCCGACGCCGACGACGGGGATCTCGGGAGCGTCTAGCCGAACGTCCGTTCGAGTTCGGCCTCGATCGCCTCGACGTACGCCGACAGGACCGTTTCGAAGCGCTCCTTCTCGACCGCGATCCCGGTCCCGGAGAGTCGGTCGTAAGGGTTCTCGGGTACCTCTAGGTAGAACGCCCCCGCCTCGTCGTCGTAGAACGGCTCGGACTCGTCGAGGACGTTCTGATCGATCCCGTGGATGAGCGTCGAGTCGTACTCCTCCGTCATCCGGTTGAACACGTTCTTGTATGCCTGTTGGAGCTGCGGAAAGTAGTCGACGTACTTCTTCTCGTCGAATGTCTCGGCGTCCATGGCCGTGTGTTGAATGCCGACAAACAAAAACGGGTCGGAGCGGGGCGCCGGCGGGGGGACGCGTTCGGGACCGAACGGCGAGCGCAACGGTTTTTGTCGGGCCGGATCAGCGCTCGGTATGTACCGAAGCGGCGCGTTCGTCGCCGACCACGTCGAACCGATACGGGATGTACAGCGGCAGCCGAACGGGGTCGATCTGACCGTCGAAGCGGTGTTCGAACAGCGGGCCGCGGGGCGGATCGACCGGGAGGGGAAGACTGTCGGCGAACGGGCGGCGGTCGAGCCGGAGACGGACGAGGACCCGGCGGCCACCTACCGGCTCCAGCCGGGGGGGTACGTCGTCCGGTACGGCGAGACGGTCACGATCCCGGAGGGCCACGTCGGGTTTATATATCCGCGGTCGTCGCTGTTGCGGAACTCGTGTATGCTCAACACGGCCGTCTGGGACGCCGGCTACGAGGGGAAAGGCGAGGGGCTGTTGGAGGTCCACCACGACATCGAGATCGAGCCGGGGGCCCGGATCGCGCAGTTCGTCCTCGCCGAGGCCGGCCACGAGGGGACGTACGACGGCAGTTACCAGGGCGAAAACCGCTGATCGCCGCCGTTTAGTCCCCCAAGCGATTGGTGTCGGACATGAGCGTCCGCGCCGAGTTCGACGAGTGGGCGGCCGACGGCCGCGACCGCGGGATGGAACGACGCCACTGGCACACGGCGAAACACGCCTTAGCCCGGATGCCGGTCGAGCCGGGCGAGACCGTGCTCGATCTGGGCTGTGGGAGCGGCTACGCCGGGCGAGCGCTCCGGGAGGCAAAGGGTGCCGGACGCGTCTACGGGCTCGACGGCGCGCCGGGGATGGCGGAGAACGCCCGCCGCTACACCGACGATCCGCAGGTCGGGTACGTCGTCGGCGACTTCGGCTCGCTGCCGTTCGAGGCCGACAGCGTCGATCACGCCTTCTCGATGGAGGCGTTCTACTACGCCGCCGACCCCCTCGAAGCGCTCCGGGAGCTTCGGCGCGTGCTCCGGCCCGGCGGAACCTTTTATTGTGCCGTCGACTACTTCGAGGAGAACACCCATACTCACGGCTGGCAGGAGGGCATCTCGATCGGGATGACCCGCTGGAGCTACGAGGAGTACCGTGAGGCGTTCCGGGAGGCCGGCTTCCACGTCGCCGAACAGGACACGATCCCCGATCGAGAGACGGAGATCCCGCCCGAAAGCGAGTTCCCGACCGACGACTGGGAGACGCGGGAGGCGATGGTCGAACGCTTCCGGGAGTACGGGACGCTTTTGACCGTCGGCGTCGTTCCCTGAAGCGGTTCCGTCGGACGCGAATTTATAAGCGAATCGGACACACTGATTGCGACCGGTTAGCGACCTGTTCGGGGCGCTCACGGCGGCTTCAGGCCGGATCGAGGGGCCGTTTCACTAACGCACACGATCCGACCATTTTAGTTGGTAAAGAGCCTAATATTGTTGTATTTGATGTCGCTTGAGGACCCACAACAAGCAACGACTGCGCCGATCGAACTACTTCACGTCGACGACGATCCGTCGGTGCTCGATATAACGAGTTCGTTTCTCGAAACGGAGGTAGAAACGCTCAACGTCACGTCCGTATCGGACCCGACCGAGGTGCTCGCGGAACTCCGTGAGCGGACGTTTCACTGCGTCGTCAGCGACTACGACATGCCGGCACACAACGGGTTGGAACTGCTCGAGCAGGTCCGCGAGCAGTACCCGGATCTCCCGTTCGTGTTATATACGGGCAAGGGGAGCGAGGAGATCGCCGCCGAGGCGATCAACGCGGGCGTCACGGGGTATCTTCAGAAGGGCGGCCCCGATCAGATCCGACGCCTCGCAAACAGGGTCGAACACGCAGCCGTCGAGCATCGCACCCGGATCGAATCCGAACGGTACTCGACGGTGTTGCAGGCGCTCGATTACCCGATCTACGTGGTCAACGACAGCGCGGAGTTCGAGTACATCAACGATGCGTTCGTCGAACTCACCGGCTACGACCGCGCGGAGATCGTCGGCAGCGGCCCGGATCTCATCAAAACCGACGAGGGGGTCGAAACGGCGAACGATATGCTCGCGGATATCGTCTCCTCGGAGGGGCCGAACAGACGGAAGTTCAGGGTCGACATTCAGACCGCGGACGGCGACGTCGTCCCGTGTTACGACCACATGGCTGCGCTGCCGTTCGACGAGGAGTTCCGCGGCTCCGTCGGGATCCTCAAGGACGCGACGAAAGAGCACCGGCGACGCGAGGAGCTGCTTCGCCAGAACGAACGGCTCGAGGAGTTCACCTCGATCGTCTCACACGACATCCGAACGCCGCTGGGCAACGCACAGACGGCCGCGGAGTTGGCGCAGGCGACCGGCACCGACGAGGCGTTCGAGCAACTCGACACGGCGCTCGACCGGATGGACCAAATGATCGACGACTTACTCGCCCTCGCTCGGGAGGGGCGGACGGTCTCGGAAACCGAATCAGTCGACGTACACTCGATCGCCGCCGAGGCATGGGAGCCGTTCTGCTGTGCGGAGGACACGCTCGATCGACCGAGCGAACGGCTGACGGTCGATGCCGACCCACCCCGGCTCAGGCAACTGCTCGAAAACCTCATGCGAAACGCCGTCGAGCACGGATCGTCACCGGTGACGGTGACCCTCGGGGCAACCGATACGGGGTTTTATTTGGCGGACGACGGTCCCGGGATCGACGACGAGGACCGCGAGAGGGTCTTCGAGCCCGGGTACACGACCGCCGCCGACGGCACCGGCTTCGGGCTATCGATCGTCAAGCGGATCGCCGACGCCCACGGGTGGGAGACGACGGTGACCGAAAGCGACAGCGGCGGGGCCCGTTTCGAGTTCGTCACCGAGACGAAGACGCGTGCCACGGCCGGGTCGGTCGCCGTCCCGAGGTGACGTGACGGCTCCTGTTTCGTTCGGTTCGAAAACCACCCATCAGCCGCGGGAGGACCTCAATCGAACGTCGCCTGAACATCGATCTCGGCGATCTGTCGTTCGAGTTCCCGCAGCGTCCGTTCGATTTCCGCGACTGATTCGGTCCGTTCCCCGTTGGCGTCCGCGATGACCGAGATCTTCGATGCGAGTTCGTCGGCCTGTTCCGTGATCCGGTCCACCGTGGCGGCAACCCCCTCGGTCAATGCCGCCTGCTCATTCGGCCGCGCCCCGACGCGCCCACTCCTCCAGCGTGAACCGGTCGTACGGCGTTTCACGCTCTAGGATCCACTCCTCGGGGTCGAACTCGGGGTAGTAGCTGTCGCCGTCATAACGACCCTCGACGCGGCTCAACACCATCCGATCGACGTGGGGCTGGAACAGCCTGTAGATCCCGCCGCCGCCGAGGACGTAGGCGGTGTCGGCGTCCAGCGATTCCGCGGTCCCGATCGCCTCGTCGACACCCTCGGCATGGTGAACGGTCCCGATCCCGTACTCGCGTTCCGTCCGGCTGAGGACGATCTGTGCGCTTCCGGGGAGGTCCTCGCGCATCATCCCGAACGAGCGCCGCCCGAGGATGACCGGCGAACCGGCGACCAGATCCCTGTATTGGCGTTTATCCGCGGGGATCGACGGCCACGGGAGTTCGTCGTCGCGACCGATCACGCCGTTCTCCGCGACCGCGGCGACGGACACGAGTTCCACGCTCACGCCTCGTGTCGCTCGCCGGCCGCGATCGCCACGTCAAGCCAGTTCTCCTGGGGCGGCAGCGGGCACTCGTAGGCGGCGCTGTAGGCACAGAAGGGGCTGTACGCGAGGTTGAAATCGAGGGTGAACGTGACGCCATCCTCCAGGGCGCCGTCGTAGTGCAGTTCGATGTAGCGGCCGCCGGGGTAGGTCTGTTGGCCCGTCGTCTTGTCGCGGAAGGGGACGAAAAGCGACCCCTCCTCCTGATCGACGCGGCGGTAGCCGACGAGGGTACACTCGGTCGCTTCGCCGCGGGCATCGGGAACCTCGAACTGCAGCCGCGCCGCGCGCTCGTAGAGCTGTTCGCCGTCGGCGGTCGTCTCCATGGCCACCGTCTCGTCGCGCTCGTCGAGTTCGACCGAAGCCTCGACGCGGTAGTCGGGGTCGGGGTCGAAGTATTCGAGCCCGTCGAACTCGCGGCGGTCCTCGGGGCCGAGCGGCGAGTTGTGGGGTTCGAGGAACTGCTCGTCCTTGCGCTCGCGGTACGATTCGAGCTCCTCCTGCCAGCTGTCGACGTCGAAGGACATACCGGACGGTGGGCGTCGCCGTCCATAAGCCGTCCGGGACGACACAGCCGGACAGGCCAACAGTGAAGCCGGAGCTGTCCCATGTGACCGTATGAAGACGCTTCTCACCGGGGCTGGCGGCGGCATCGGCCGTCGGCTCGCCGGGCGACTCCGGGGGACACACGACCTGCTGGCCGTCGACCGCGACGGCGAAGCCCTCGATCGGCTCCCGGACGGCATCGAGACCCGTCGGATCGATCTCACGGACGGGAAGGCGGTGCGTGAGGCGCTATCGGGGGTCGAGGTCGGGACGGTCGTCTCCGCCGTCGGATGGTACGGGATTGCGGCCCTGGAGGACTGCTCGCCGGACTCCTTCCGGGAGCACCTCGGCGCGAACCTGGAGGCGGTGCATACGCCCGTCCACACCGTGTTGCCGACGGTGCGGGCGAACGCGGGGCGGATCGTCGTCGTTGGCTCGATGGTCGGTAGCGTCCCGCTCCCGTACCACGGCGCCTACAGCGCGTCGAAGGCGGGGCTCGCCGGGTACGTCGACGCCCTGCGCCGGGAGCTCACCCCCCGTGGCGTCGATGTCTCGCTCGTCGAGCCGGGGCCGGTCCGGACGGGATTCAACGAACGCGCCGCCGACGCGGCTGCCGGCCGACCGGACAGCGCCTACGCGGCGGCGTACGACCGTTTCGAGTCGTACAGTCCGGCCGCCGTCGATGTCGGAAGCGTCGTCGGGACGATCGTCGACGCCGTCGAGGCCGACCGGCCGAGGGCGCGGTACCGCGTCGGTCGTCGGGCTCGCTGGCTGCCGCGTTTGCAGTCGGTGCTGCCGACGCGGCTGTTCGACCGGCTCGTCCGTTCCGGGCTACCCGGGGGGCTGTTGTCGCGGTTGATCGATCGGTGACCCACGCAAGGCGGCGGCGTCAGGGGCCGCCGACGGCCGCCTCGAACTCGAACGTCGTGTCCGTCAGCGCCTCGCTGCGCCGCCAAAGCTCCGCGGCGTCGGCCTCGTCGTACGACGCGTCGCTCGACGCCTGTCGTTCGGGGCTCCCGCGCATGTTCAGAAGGCCTCCCGGCCCGTAGAACTCGCCGCCCGCCACGTCGGGGGCGGTGGCGGCGTACAGAAGCGGGAGACACCCCTTCGCAGCCGGCTGTGCGAGGACCGCGTTGGCGGCCTTCACGAGGCCCAACCGGAGCCGCGAGCCGGTCTCCTTCGGTCCGCGGTACTGGAGGTTCGTCGCCGCATACCCCGGGTGGCAGGCGACACTTATCGCGTCGGCGCCGGCGGCCTCGAGCCGCCGCTGTAGCTCGTAGGCGAAAAGCAGGTTCGCGAGCTTGCTTTGGCCGTAGGCCTCCCACTTCCCGTAGGAGTCCTCGCGGTGGAGGTCGTCGAAATCCATTCGACCCATCTCGTGGGCACCGCTGGAGTGGGTGACGATCCGACTCGTCGTATCACCCGCGAGCAGCAGCCCCAACAGCCGCCCCGTCAGCGCGAAGTGTCCGAGATGGTTCACGCCGAGTTGGGTTTCGAACCCGTCCTCGGTTTCCCGGCGCGGGATCGCCATCACCCCGGCGTTGTTACAGAGGATATCGAGGCCGTCGTAGTCCCGCGCGACGCCGGCGGCGAACGACTCGATCGAACCGAGCGAGGCCAAGTCACACTCGCGCACGTTCAGGGTGGCGCCGGTGTCGCCGACGCCGTCTTTTATGTCGGCCGCCGCCTCCCGCCCCCGCTCCGTGCTCCGGCAAGCCATGATCACGGTCGCGCCCTTCCGGGCAAAGGCCTTCGTCGCCTCGAAACCGAGCCCGCTGTTGGCACCCGTAACGAGGACGGTTCTGTCGGCACAGTCCGGCATCCGGCTGGAGTCCCACGACGACATTACCGGCTGTACGCCCTCAACGGGTAGAAGCCTCACGCTCGGCGACGGCGGGTCGGTCGATACGTCTTTAACCGAAGCCGAGTCAGTTCCGTCCGTGTCCTCGGAGCACGACTGGCGGCCGATCTTCGGTCACGACGAGCCCTACGACGACCAGGTCGACGGCATCGAGACCGCGATCGAGACCGCCCGGGAGTCGGGCTTTCTCGCGCTCGAAGGGGCCTGCGGGACGGGGAAGACGATGCTCGCGCTCACCGCGGGAATCTCGCTCGTCCGCGACCCCGACTCCGAGTTCGAGCGCGTCTTCGTGCTGACGAGCGTCAAACAGCAGCTCAAGCAGTTCGAGGCGGACCTCCGGACGATCAACGAGGGGCTGCCGGACGAGTGGCGACCGATTTCGGCGATGACACTCGTCGGCAAGGCCGACGTCTGCCCGTACAACATCGCCGGGGCGGGCGGGATCGACGATCAAAACGTCTACGAGCGCTGTGAGGGGCTCCGCGAGCGAACCCGGGGGCTCGTCGACGGCGGGACGACCGCGGCGTCGCTGGCCGCCGACGCCCGGAGCCAGCAGGTCGGCCTGTCCGACTCCGAAGACGGCGCGACGTATCTGGCGGCCGCCGGCGAGCCGACGCCGTACCCGGGGGAGATCCCCGAATCGGGCGAGGGGACGGAGTACTGTCCCTTCTACGCGGCGTACCTCGACGATCTGCCGGATGACGGCGACCCGGTCGAGGCGGTCCCGTTCGATCCCACCGACCGCGGCCTCATCGGGACCGAGGACCTCGTCGGCCTCGCCGCCGGCCACGGCAGCTGCCCGCACTCGGTGATGGGCGCGCTGCTCCCGAGCGTCGAGGTGCTCGTCGGGAACTACTACCACGCGTTCGACCCGACGACGGTCGAGTCGTTCACCGGCGGGCTCATCGACGAGGGGACGTTCGTCGTCTGCGACGAGGCGCACATGCTCGAACCGCGGGTCCGGGAGCTCGTCGGGGACGGCGTCTCGGATCGGGCGCTCGCGGACGCCGAATCGGAGCTTTCCCGCGTCATCGAGCCCCTCGCCGCGGTCGAGGAGGCCGGCGCCGGGACAACCTACGGCGACGACGCGAGGGAACGGGCGGAGACGGTCAGGGAGGCGCTCTCGGAGACGGACGTGACGCTCGGCGAACTCCGCGACACCCGTCGGTTCCTGAACGCCCTGCTCGATCGCCTCGACGAACGCGTGACCGACCACCTCGACGACGAGCGGCCGGGGTGGCGGGGCGACCTCCGGAACCTGGAGGATCGCGAGATCCCGCTCCGGGACCCGGAACAGCCCGGCACGGACGAGCTCACCCGATGGGCCGAACGGAACGGGTTCGACGCGCGGGTCTGGAGCCGAGCCGAGAGCGTCTGCGCGGTCGTCGGACGGGTGCTCGACACGCTCGAGGAGGCGGACAAACGCCGGGCCGCACCCCCCGTCGGTCGGACACTCGGGCTGTGGCACGCGGCCGACCACACGGACTTCTTCAGGGAGATCGGGCTGGAGCGGACCTGGGACGGGGCGCGCCCGGAGGGCTCGTGGCGGCGAGCCTACACCGCGACGTACGCTCTCCACAACTGCCTGCCGGCCGGGGCGATCGGCGAGCGCCTCGACGAGTTCGGCGGCGGCGTGTTGATGAGCGCGACGCTCGAACCGCTCGACGTTTTCGCCGAGGTGACCGGTCTCGATCACCTCCGCTCGGAGGCGGACCGTCCGGTCGTCGAGCGCACCTACGGCCTCGAGTTCCCGGCGTCGAACCGTGCGTCGTTCGCCCTCGCGGCCCCGAAGTTCACACACGACAACCGGGGCGCGACCTCGGAGACGACGCCGACGCGACGGGCCCACGCCCGCGCCATCAGACAGGTCGCGGAGACGCCGGGGAACGTGTTGGTCGGGATGCCCTCGTACCGGGAGGCGGAGTGGGCCGCCTCGACGCTCGAAGGTGTCGAGAAGCCGGTGTTGCTCGACGAGGCGACCGACGACGTCGCGACCGAGCGCCTGAAACGCGATTTTTTCGACGGGGAGCCGAAGGTGCTCGTGACGAGCCTCCGCGGGACGCTGACGGAGGGCGTCGACTACCGCGGCGACCGGCTCTCGGCCGCGATCGTCTGTGGCGTTCCGATAATAAACACCGCGAGCCCCCGGACCCGGGCCGTCAGGGCGGCGTACAACCGGGCGTTCGGTGACGGGTTCAGATACGCCCTGGCGGTGCCGGCCGTCCGGAAGGCGAGACAGGCGATCGGGCGCGTCATCCGCGGCCCCGACGAGCGCGGGATCAGAGTGCTCTGTGACGAACGGTACGCGAAGGAGTCGTGGAACAGCGTTCGGGGGTTGCTCGGCGAGGCCGAACGCGAGGAGTTCCGACCGGTCGGCACCGACATGTTCGAGTACGCGCTCGGGGAGTTTTTCGAGGAAAAATAACCCGCAAACGTCCGCGACATCCCGGTTTCGGGGTGTCCCTTTTCCTTCCCTTTCCCGGGCGGTGCGCCGTCGGCTTCGCCCGGTTCGATTGGTAATGTTTTCCATCGGTATATAAATATACTGGCCCGTCCGGGGGTGTCACGGAGGCGTTGCTGTGAACAGAGGGCTTACATAACTGACCCGCAAACCCGACGCTATGCCAGAAGTGGAAGTGTCGCTGCCCGACCGAATCGACAGCGAGATCGCCCGACTCGTCGACCAAGGCGAGTTCCTGAACCGCGAGCAGGCGATCGAGGAGCTCCTCTCGATGGGCGTCTCGGCGTACGCGCCGGCGGAGACGACCGACGAACCCGACCAGGATCTGTTCACGCAGATGACCGACGACCAACAGGACCCGGCGGCCCGCTCCAACGACGGCGACGAGTACACCCTCTGATCGGCCCGAAACGCCGTTGGGTCGGGGACGCCGGGCCGAACCTGCCGGTGGCGAATGATTGAAACCCGATAGGACCCTCCCGGGACCTATGAGTACTGTCGCGTCCGCGCTCGTGGTGTCAGCCGCCGCGGAGTTCTTCCCGCGAGGGGTGTCACACTACCTCCTCGGGGGACTCCTCGTCGGGATCGGGACGGCGATCATCTACCTCGGAACGGGGATCAGCGCCGGGGCGAGCACGTTCCTCGAATCGACGCTGTCGTACGTCTCGAAGCGGGAGCGGTTCCAACAGGCGCGTTTCGTCACGTCGCGGGACTGGCGGATCGTCTTCACGCTGAGCATCGTCGCCGGCGCGGCGATCTACGCGGTCGTCTTCCAGGGCGGGGGCTGGACGACCGAGGTCGACGCCTGGCGGCTCTTCGCCGGCGGCCTCCTCGTCGGCGTCGGAACGCGGCTCGGGAAGGGGTGTACCTCCGGGCACGGGATCTGTGGCGTCGGCTCGGCCTCCCGGACCTCGTTTCTCAACGTCGGGGTGTTCATGCTCGTCGCGATCGGCACCGCGCTGTTCGTCTCGGCGCTGGGGGTGACGCCATGAGCGAGAACAGACACCCGCTTTTCATGCCGGTCATCGTCGTCGGCGGGCTCACGTTCGGGTTCGGGCTCGGACTCAGCGGGATGGCCCGTCCCGAGGTCGTGCTCTCGTTTCTCCAGCTTTGGGACCTCGGGTTGTTGTTCGTGATGGGCGGGGCGGTCGCGGTAATGGCGCCGGTGTTCTTTTTCAGTACCCGTTCCGGCCGGCGGGCGCCGCTGACCGGGACGGCCTACGTCCGTCGGGTGAAGTCGATGGACGCGAACGTCCTCGGCGGCGGCGTGCTGTTCGGCGTCGGGTGGGGGCTGTCGGGGATCTGTCCCGGCGCGGCGTACGCGAGCATCGGCATCGGTAACTACCATATGGTGTGGGGGATCGCGGGGATGTTTATCGGCGCGTACGGGCAGGGTGTGGTCCGGTCGCTGTCGGCTGGACGCGGCGACTCCGAGCCATCGATCGCCGACTGAGGCGCCATTGGACCCGGGCTCAGGGTTCGTTTCGGCGAGTGCTCCCGGCGCCCGTATCGTCCGGGACGGACAGCGGCCGCTCGGTCCGATAGATGTACGCCATAGCCAGTCCGCGCTCGTCGGCGGGCGGCTCCACGGGTAGCGAGTGCAACGATCCCGGGCCGGGACGGACAGTCAACCCGAGCGCGACGGCGTCGACGACCGCCGGGATCGGGATGTGTTCCCCGGCCGTCGCCTCGGCGACCGACTGGACGGTCGGGGGCGCGTTCCGATCGAACTCCGCGAGGATCCGCATCCGCTCGGCGTAGCCGGCGGCGACGGACGCCGGCTCCGTCGGCGGCTCGCCGGCGAAGGCGAGATAACACAGGTCGGGGTTGGCCTCGAAAAAGACCGGACGGGCGTCGTCGATCGCGTCCAGGAACTCGTCGACCGCAGCGATCGAGGGGGCCCGTCGGAACGCGGTACGGGACAGGTCCTGGCCCGTCTTTCGTTCGTGGACTCGCGCGGCGGTTCGATACCGACGTTTCTTCGCGGCGCCACGCACAGGAGCCGGGACGACGGCGTCGGTCCGGTCGCCGAGCAGCCGGGCCGCCAAGCGCTCGTTCGGCCGCGGCGTGGTCGACGTTTCGAGCCCGATCGGAACGTCGATCGCGATCCGGTCGGCGGTCTCCTCGTATCTAGTCCAGAGCTCCCCGACGCCGTCGAACACCGCCGCGTGGTCGAACCCGTCGACCGTGTAGGCGGCCGCGAGCCAGCCGCCGTCGCGCGCGACGCTGCCGACGTAGAGATCGCTCACGGCTGCTCAAACTCCCCCCGGCTACGTAGGCGTGTCGGCGCGTCCGACGCGCGTCTGCCGACCCGATCACTCGTGGGGGTGGAACCGCCTCACGGCCGTTTTAACCCCGTCGACATCGCCGACGAAGGTGATGTGGTCGCCGTACTCGAGAACGTCGGAAGCGACGGGGACGTGGGCATCGTCCCCGCGACCGATGACGGCGACGATGACGCCGTCCGGGATCTCCGCGTTGAGGTCTCCGATGCTCTTGCCGACGAGGTTCTCGGCGGTGACCTCGATCTCCTGGACGTCGTGATCGTCACCGAGCTCGTTCATCCAGTGTGCGATGGCCGGGCGCTCGATCTCGTTGTCGATGGTAAAGGCCGTCGCCGTCGAGACGTCGATGGCGGTCACGTCGAGCGTGTCGAAAGCGGCGACGTTGTCCGGGTCGTTCACCCGCGAGTAGACGCGCTCGACGCCGAACTTCGAGCGGGCGAGCTGACAGACCAACAGGTTCCGGTCGTCGTCCGCCGTCGCGGCGACGACCGTCTTCGCGTCCTCGATCCCGGCCTCCCGAAGCACGTCGGCTTCGGTCCCGTCGCCGAGACGAACCGTGAAGCCCTCATCACGAGCGCGTTCGAGCGTCTCCTCGTCGCGTTCGACGACGACGACGAACTCGCCTCTGTTCTCCAGTCGTGTGGCGAGCGCCCGGCCGACCCGGCCGCCGCCGACGATGATTGTGCGCATTGGTGTCACTCCGAAGAAATCCCCGATCTGCCTCGAAAGGCCGGCCTCGAGGACGACGGTCGCGAAAATGACGATGAAGACGGCTCCGAGAAGCGTCTGTCCCGTCTCGGCGGCCGCCGGGTCGCCGGTCGCCGCGAGCTCGATCGCAAAGAGCGTCGCCACGCTGGCGGGAATAATGCCCCGTGGTCCGACCGCGCTCAGGAAGAGCCGCTCCTCGCGCGTGAACCGTTCGATGCCGGCCGTCGAGACGGCGACGACGAGTGGTCTGATAACCAAAGCGACCGCGAGCACGACCCCGACCCCGGCGAGGCCGAGCGCCGCGATCGCGTCGATCTCGATGAGCGCCGCAAGGGAGATAAAGACGAAGGAGAGCACGACGAGCGTCATGTCGCGGCCGAACACTTCCATCTCCTCGCGGTGGGGAAGATCGAGGTTGCCGAGGACGATCCCGGCCGTCGCGGCGGCGGCGATCCCGGCCTCGGCCGCGAACGCCTCCGCGATCCCGTACGAGCCCACGGCCGCGACGAGCACGAGGAACCGCGACGCCTGTGGGGCGCTTTCCGGCGTGATGTCCGCCTGAATGATCTTGTACACGACCCCGGCGACGAGGAGTCCGGCAACGACGCCGATGGCGAACCGGATCCCGAACCCGACGAGGCTCTCCGCGAGGCCGCCGTCGCCGATGACGAGCACTTCGAAGATGACGACGGCGCCGATCGCCGCGGTCACGTCGTTGATGATACCTTCTCCCTCCAGCAGGGAGGCGACGTGTTCGCGGACCCGGACGACCTCGAGTATCGGCGTGATGACCGTCGGTCCCGTCGCGACGAGCAACGCCCCGACGAGCAACGCCGTCGGCCACGGCGCACCGACGAACAGCCGGACCGCAACTGCGGTCCCCAGAAACGTCAACAGCGCGCCGATCGTGGTGATCCGCAACAGCGAGTCGGGGGCCTCCCGAAGGCGTTCGAGTTGGAGGTCGAACGCGCCGTCGAAGACGATAATCGAGACGCTCAACCCGACGACGATGCTGAGCCCCTCACCGAACGTGTCGAGCGTGACGACTCCGAGGCCGGACTCGCCCAAGCCGAGCCCGATGAAGATCAAAAAGAGGACGCTGGGAACCTGCAGCCGTCGTGCGACGAGCTGCGATCCGATGCCCAAAACGAGGATCGCCGCGATCAACGAGAGGATGCCCGAGGCCACACTGGAGGTTCGACCGGGGGTGTTTTAATCTCGTCTCTTGCGGCAGGTAGGTCCGCGACGTGTAGTCCGGGTCAGAATATCGCATCCGCCGGGTCGAGGACGGTCGCCGGGCCGCCGACCGCCCAGACCCGCGTTCCGACGCCGAGGTCCGCGATCTCGCGTTCGACCCGGTCGACGTGTTCGGCGGTCGTGTTCACGTACACCGACGCCCCGGTGTCGGTCGAAAAGTACACCGGCACGTTCGACTCGCGGAGCGTACGGACGGTCTCGAAGACTTCGAGCGTCTCCGGCTCCCAGTACACCCATCCCGACGGCCCCGTCATCGTCGTCGCCGCGAGCGACAGCGAATCGTGTTCGGCGAGCTCGAAGGCCCCCTCGAAGTCGTTCTCACGGAGCGCGTGTCGCATCGTCGCGATCTGCTCGTGGATGTGTGCCATCCGGGCCTCGAACATGTGGCTCTCGGCGGCCTCCTCGTGAGCTTCCTCGGTGTGTTTAAACGCCGGGATCTCCGCCGCGACGACCCGGAGTTCGTCCTCCAGGCCGGTCTCGATGCGCTCGGATCGGCAGTCGGTGTCGTCGAGCCCCGCCCGGAGATGCGAGAACGCGCCCGTGACAGCCCGGGCGGCCGAGGACGATCCCCGGCGGGCGACTGTCGATATCTCCGGGCGCGTCATGTCCAGGCCGGCGGCCTCGACGAGCGCGACGGCGGCGGCCGCAAAGCCGGACGAGGAGGAACCGAACCCGATGTTCGTCGGAAAGTCGTTCTCCGACTCGAACCTGACGCGGTGGTCGATCCCCGCGAGCTCACGGACGTGTTCGACGACGCTTTCGATCCGTTCTCGCCCGCGACCCTCGACGGGGTCGCCGTCGACGACGTACCGATCCGTCGATCGATCCGGGTCGAACTCGACGGTCGTTCTCGTGTGGCTCGGCGCCGTACAGACCGATATCGAGTCGTGGTACGGGAGCCTGAGCTCCTCGTTTCGCATCCCGTGGTACTTGACGAGCCCCTGGATCGGGTGGGCTTTCGCGGTCGCTTTCATACGCGTCCCACCGGGGGGTACGTCTTTGTAGTTTCGTCTCCGGGCGCGGCCCGGAACGGAGAGAACATAGCGGGAGGACGATTTGAACGTCCGATCTCCGGGTTATGAGCCCGGCGGAATCTCCTGGCTATCCCATCCCGCTGTCTTCGTATATTCCGGTGCGCCAATTAAGGGTTATGATTGTCCTGCCCTCGGTCGAATCGGCCCGCGTCGTCAGGTGTGAACGCGCCACGTGAGGAGGCTCTCCGTGACGTAGTTGACGACCATTCCACAGCAGATGCCCGCCCCGCTGGCGACGAGGAGCCACAGATCGATCCCGGACACGGAGAGCTCGACGTAGAGGAGCCGATAGACCGCCGAGAAGACGGCGAGTTGGACCGCGATTCCGCCGACCCGGACGGCGTTCGAGGTCGCCAGCCGCCGCAACGCCGGGCCCAGCCCGGGCCGTCCCGCGTCCGCGAAGGTCCACCGCTCGTTCAGAACGAACATGACGATAATGGCGGTTTCGATGCCAACGAACTTCGCCAACTCGGGCGTGACGCCCGCGGTCGCGAGCGCGAGCAACACCGCGTTGTCACAGACCGCCCCGACCGCGCCGACGCCCGCGAACCGGCCGAACCGGAACGGGGCGTACAGCGTCGTCGCGAACTCCCGAAGTGTCATCGTCGACGCTCTATCAACGCCGTCGGCGCGTCCTCGCGTCCGATAGCCCGGTGGAACGCGCTGTTCTGTAGTCGCTTCGCGCGGTGGCGGGTCACGAAAAGCGCCTTCGCCATCGACAACGTCGTCCGGATCGGGTCGACGGTCGATCCGGGGCGGTCCTCCCAGACGATCGGCACTTCACGGATCCGAAGTCCCAACGCACCGGCGACCGCGAGGAGCTCGATATCCCACGCGAATCCCGGTTCGTAGAGGTGTTGTCTGACGTTCCCCCACGCGTCTGCGGTAAGGGCCTTCGCCCCGCACTGGTAGTCGTACAGCGACGAGTCCAGCAGCTGGCGGGCGAGCCGGGCGAACCCATCGCCGAGCAGCCGACGAACGAGCGTCCGGTGGCCGACGACGGTCGATTCCGGGTGTCGTCTCGAACCGGCTGCGATGTCCGCGGTATCGAGCGCCGCGATGACCGCCGCGAGTGCCGCCGCCGACGTGCTACCGTCCGCGTCGGCGAAGGCGAGCCGGTCGGTCCGGATCGCCTCGAACCCGGCGGTTATCGCCGCCCCCTTGCCGCGTCGGGACGACGAGACGTTTATTTCGAGCGCCGGGAGGTCGATCGACGAGAGCGCGTCGACCGTTTCGGGATCGGGGTCGTCGAGCTCGACCCGGAGGCGTTCGGGGGCGAGCTCCTCGGCGAGGTCGTGGAGATACGATCGCAGGCGGCCGACATCCGGGTGAAACGCCGGTATCACGACCCCGAGGCTCATGTGGCTCCCTGACGCCGCCGGGCGCAAAAACGGTTCGGATCGCCACGACCCACAAGCGATATACGGCCACACGCCGCCGATACGGCTGATGGAATACGGGTTGGTGGCCCTGTGGCTCGCCGCGTACCTCTCGATCGGGGCCCTCTCGCTGCCGGTCACCGCGGCGCTTTTTTCCGGAGTCCGTGGCTGCGGCGCCGCCCTCGCGATCCCGGTCGGACTCGTCGTGATCACCGTCGTCGGGTATCTCGTCGGACACCTCGCGTTCGGGCTCCCGGCGCTCGTCGCCGGGTGTGTCGTGCTCGCGGCCGCGAGTGCCCGCCTTCCGGGTATCGACCGACACGTCTGGCGGTCCTACGCCGAGGTCGCCGCCGTCTTCGCCGTCGCGTTCCTGTTCTTGATCTCGATCCGCGCCGTTTCGCCGGCCATCGCGCCGCTGCCGATCTCCGCCGGCGAAAAGTTCCTCGACTACGGGCTGGTTCGGTCGTTGCTCCGTGCCGATACGCTGCCGCCGGAGGACATGTGGTTCGCCGGCGAGGCGGTGCGATACTACTACGGCGGCCAGATGCTCACCGCGCTGATGGCGACGCTGACCGGAACGGAGCCCCGGTACGCGTACAATCTCGGTCTGGCCGGAGGTTACGCCGCGCTCGTCACCGCGGCCTACGGGTTGGCCGGCTCGATCGCGGCGGAACACGGCGCGTCTCGGCGGATCGCGGCGGCCGTCGGGGCGTTCTTCGTCGGGGTGGCAGGGAACCTCCACACCGCCGTCCAGGGGATCGCCTGGGTGCTCCCGGGCATCGAGGCAGGGTCGTGGACGCCGTCGGAGTTTCACTACTGGGACGCCAGCCGGATCGTCGACGGGACGATAAACGAGTTCCCGCTGTTCGCGTGGCTCAACGGCGATCTGCACGCGCACATGCTCACAACGCCGTTCACGCTGCTCGTCGCCGCACTGTGTTACAGCTACTGGCGGACGCCGGAGGCCGAGCGCGGCCGGCGCGTGTCGCTTTTGCTCGCGACGGCGCCGGTCGCCGGGGTCCTCGCCATCACCAACACCTGGGATTTCCCGGTCGCTGGGGGAGTGGTGTTTCTGACCGTCGCGTTCGCCCCGTCGGATCCGGCGACGCTGCTCCCGAAACGGATCGGAAAGTGGCTCCCGAAGCGGGATTCGGCGGCCATCGAGGAGGGCCGCAGGGACGGGATCGCCCTCGGCATCGCGGCGGTGGTACTCGTCTGTGGCGGGCTCCTCGTCGCGCCGTTCTGGCTCGGGAGTGCGAGCACCCGCAGCGTCGGGCTCTTCCCGCCGCGGAGCGACCTGTGGCCGCTGTTGCTCGTCCACGGGGGGTTCCTGTTGCTCGTCGTTCCGTATCTCGCGCGTCGGCTCGTCGATCGGGGCGACCGTGCCGTCGCCGCCGGCGCGGTCGTCGTCGTGGCCGGGGCACTCGCGTGGGCTGTCGGGGCCGCCGCGCTCGCGCTGTTCGGGCCGCTCTTGATCGCGGCGTGGCTGTTGCTCCGGGAGCGGGCCGACGTCGGTTTCGAGACGGTGTTGATCGTCGCGGGGCTCGGCCTGGTGCTCATCCCCGAGTTCGCATACGTCGTCGAACCCCACCTACAGGGGACGGACCTCGAACGAATGAACACCGTGTTCAAAGCGTACTTCCAGCTGTGGGTCCTCTGGGCGCCGGCGGCCGGCGTCGTCGCTGCGAGGTTGCTCGCCCCGTCGGGCGCCCCCGAGGGGGGACTCTCCGGCTCGTTCGGGGGACTGCGGTGGCGGCATGTCGGCGCCGCCGTCGTCTGTGTTGCGATCGTCTCGACTGGCCTCTATGCGGGGTTGGCGGTGCCGGCACACTTCGGGAACGAACCGATCGGAGCCGACGGGGCGACGCTCGACGGCGAGGCCTACGTGGCGTCGACGTACTCCGAGGAAGCGGCGGCGATCGCGTGGCTGGACGAACGGTCGGGCCAACCGACGATCGTCACCGCCGCCCCCGGCGGGTATCGGTGGGAGCCAGCGGACGGCGAGGGGGCATCGGCGCCCGCGAGCCTGACCGGGATTCCGACCGTCCTCGGGTGGATGCACGAGGAGCAGTACCGCGGCAGCGAGCCCTACGAGCAGCGGCGTGACGACGTGACGACGATCTACGAGGGGGAGCCGGAACGTCAGTCGGAACTGCTCGACAGGTACGGTGTCGAGTACGTCTACGTCGGCCCGGCCGAACGGGCCTCCTACGAGCTTTCGATCGAGGAGCATCCACGACTCACCGCGACGTTCGAGCGGGGCGATGTCGTCGTGTACGAGGTCGGCTGAGGGCGTGTGTTCGAGCAGGCGGTGGGCGTTCCGTCGGCGATCCGTCCACCGCGCTCCCGCGTGCGGATCGCCGGTGATCGGTCAGAGCACACGCCGGTTGGTCCCGGGATCGGTTATAAATTCCCGCCAGCCTCGGGTTCCACAACTCCCGACGCGACCTCGAGGAGGGAGCCCCAGGTGTTCATGCCGGCCCGGAGGGCGACGAGATCGGCGGCGTCGACCCGAACACGAACCGTCGACCCGGCGGCGTCGAGCGTCGCCGTCGCTCTGTCGTCGTCGAGTTCGCCGAGCTCCGGGGCGACGGCGTCCGCGACGAGCGCCGCGGCTCGGGGCGATCGGTATTCGAAACGGAGTTCGGCGGTGTGCACGCTACTCGACGTCGATCTCTTTTATATCGCGGCTCCGCTCCTTCAGCAGCACGCGGTGGCCGCAGTACGGGCAGCGAACGCCGCCGTACTCGTCGAGTTCGACGTCGCGCTTACAACGGGAACACTTGTAGCTCATTCTACTCGTTGTCGTCGCCGATCGCGGCCCGGATGGATCGCGTGACCGTCTTGCCGGCCGGCGTCTCGGGGCGGTAGGCGCCGCCGGTGAACGTCTCCCCGGTCTCCTCGTTGACCCAGATCCCGGTGCCGACGCGTTTGACATCGTCGCCGTCGACGCTCGCGTTCTCGGTGTCGTCCTCGATGTCCGCGACGCGGCGGCGTGCGACCCGACCGTAGCGTGCGCCGAACCGGCCGGCGCTTCCTGTCGTACCCTTCTTGGCCATAGTACTACCATATCGCCGCAGCGAACTGATAAACCCCACGTTTCGGGGCGGTGGCTACCCCCGCAGCTCGGAGTCGGCGAGCGCGTCGTTGAGATCCGCCCTGACGTGTTCGCCGAGCTCCCGCTCGCCGGCCGTCGTGACGATACGGTTCTCCTGGACGCTTGACCCGTCGCGGATCAGGAGCCTGACGTTGCCGTGTTGGTCGGCGCGGGTCGCCTTCGCGCGGACGCCGGTTCGGGAGCCGGATCCGCCCGCGTCGATCGGTCCTGGGATGATCTTTTTTACGTGTGGGTGTTCGGCGACCGTCTCGAGGGCGCGGCGGCCGTCGCGACCCCCGATGAGCGTACTGTGGCTTCCCCCGAGCTTCTCCGAGACCGTCGCCTCAACGACCTCCAGGGCCGGCTGCCCGCGCTTTCTGCGGACCGCTTCGATCGGATCGTCGTCCTCGACGCGATAAAACGGATGATGCAGCTCCCCGCGGACGGCCGCGATGACGTCGCGGTCGCCGGTCGCGTACACCTCCTCAGGGCGCTTGCGGCGCGCCTCGTCGGCGATCCGCCCCGCGAAGTTCCGGAGCTCGGTCGGCGCCCACCGGTTGTCGGTTTCGCGGGTCGTCGTCACCGTGCGCTGGCCGACGACCTCGTCGTCGAGCAGCGCCGTCACCGTCGCCCGCTCGCGCCCGCAGTCGACGACGACGGTGTCGGCGTTCGCGCTCCGACAGACCAGACAGTAGTCGCCCGGTCGGTCGAGCGGCGACGCACAGCACCGACACTCCATACCCGATGGAAAGCGGTCGAGACCGATAAACCGGGCGGTTCTGCGGGCGGGCCCCGCCCGGCCCGCCGGCTCAACGCGACGCTCAGGATCGATCCGCGGGGTCGGTTTTCAGGAACTCACGGGTGAGCACCGTCGCGTAGCTCCCCTTCGGCAGGGAAAACCGGAACGTAAGCGGGTCCGGGTCGATATCGAAGTCGGTTCGGACCCGGATCGCCCGCCGCGTCCCCGTCGATCCGAACTCGCCGGGGCGGTCGAAGTCGCCGCGTTCGAGCCCGAGGTCGGCCAGTACTCCGTGCGCTATCGCCGCGGGTTCGCCGCCGCCGAACTCGGTGTCGGTACCGACGAGCGGGGCGGTGACGAACGCCCGGCCGCGGTCGCAGTGACGCCGTATCGTTCCCACCTGTGCGTCCCCGACGACCTGCGTCCGGTCGGGATCCGGGAGCCCGTCGCCGTCGGCGAAGCAGACGACGTCGCCGGCGACCGGGCGGCCGAACGGCAGCCCGCGCCGGAGCCGCTCGGAGAGGATCCGGTTGAACACGTACGACTGGGCGGCGTTCGTGAACATCCGCTGGAGGTTCGTCGGCAGGGTTTCGAGCGCGGCGCGGTAGTCAGCCGGCCCCTCAGCCCCCTCCGCGAGGCGCCCGGCGATCGCCCGTTCGAACCGGAGCCCGCCGGGGAGAACGTCGTTCGCCGTCTCCCACGCCCGCCCCTCGTCGAGCCGTTGTCTGGCGGTCCGGGTCCGTTCCGGCTCGCGCTCGCCCGTCTCACAGACGTAGCGAACGGCGGCCGACTCCCAGTCGCCGCGGACGATATCGAGGCCGACCCGGTGGGTGATCGGCCGCATCGACCCGAACCGCTGGGTTCCGAAGTAGTTCGGGACGGCGATCTCGCCGCCGTCCGGGTCGTCGCCATCGGCCCGGAACCGTCGCAGTTCGGCGGCGATCCCGTCGGCGTTTTCCGGGCACTCCGGGTCACGAACGACGATCTCGAAGGCGTTGCCGAGGAGATCGCCGAACAGCACCGGCCGCCCGGCGCGGCCGAGGAGCTCGATCTCCGCCCCGTCGATCGCCGGTAGCTCGTCGACGTCGTGTTTGACGGAAAAAAGCTGTGTCGTGACGGCGTGTTTGTCCTTCGTCCCGGCCCACGAGACGCGTTCGCGGCTCACCCCGAGCTGTTTCGACAGCGTCGAGGCGAAGTCGTTCGTGTCCCACTCCCGCAGCGTTGCCCGGAAGACGAGATGCGGGTACGAGCCGACCTCGGCGTCGAGATCCCGGAGGTCGGCGCCGAACGCCTCCCGTTCCTCGACCCGGAAGTCCGCCGGGCGGTCCCGGAGACGGCCGCCGGTCCCCTCCGTCTCGGAGACGTAGTACTCGATGCCGACGGTCGATTCGGTCGGGGGGGACTCGCGCATACACCGACTGTGTGTGCCCCCGGACAAGCCACTTTGCGTTCCGTCGTCCGTTTCGACCGTCCCCCGGCGGGATCGGAGCGATCCCAGGATAACAAGCGTCTTTTCTATGCCACCCGGATCGGCCGGTGTGCATCTCTTTACACCGTTCGAGTGTCGGGACGTAACGGCCAGAAACCGCGTCGTCGTCTCGCCGATGTGCCAGTACTCGTGTGAGAGCGAGGACGGCCTCGCGACCGACTGGCATCTGGCTCACCTCGGCAGCCGGGCGGCGGGCGGCGCCGGGATCGTCATGACCGAGGCGGCCGCGGTCACCCCCGAGGGTCGCATCTCCCCGCAGGACCTCGGGATCTGGAGCGACGACCACGCCGAGGCACTGGAGCCGATCACCGAACACATCGCCGCACAGGGGGCGCTGTCCGGTATTCAGCTCGCACACGCCGGGCGGAAGGGATCGACCCGCCGTCCCGACGACGGCGGCGGTCCGATCCACGGCGACTCCGGGTGGACCCCGGTCGGCCCGACCGACGAGCCGTGGCCCCACGACGAGCCGCTCGACGTCGAAGCGCTCGACGCCGACGGTGTAGAGCGCGTCAGAGACGCCTTCGTCGACGCCGCCGTCCGCTCCGTCGACGCCGGGTTCGACGTGCTCGAACTCCACGCGGCGCACGGCTACTTGCTCCACGAGTTCCTCTCGCCCGTGACGAACGCCCGCGAAGACGAGTACGGCGGAAGCTTCGAGAACCGGACCCGACTGCTGCGGGAGGTCGTCGAGGACGTCCGCGATGCGGTCCCGTCCGAAACCCCGGTGTTCGTCCGCGTCTCGGCGACGGGCTGGCTGCCGGAGCGGGACTCGTGGACGGTCGAGGACTCGGCGCGTCTCGGCGGGGAGCTCTCCGCGCTCGGCGTCGACCTCGTCGACGTGAGCGCGGGCGGGATCCACCCGGAACAGCAGGTCCCCGATACCGGGGCCCACTACCAGGTCCCCTACGCCGAACGGGTCGCCGAGAGCGGGGTCGCCGTCGGCGCCGTCGGAAAGATAACGACCCCCGAGGGAGCGGACGAAATAATCCGGAACGGCCGTGCGGAGCTCGCGATCGTCGGCCGCGAACACCTCCGTGATCCGTACTTCGCGATCAGGGCGGCACGGGAGCTCGGCCACGAAGCGCCGGTGCCGAGACAGTACACCCGCGGGTTCCAGTAACGGGCGCCGATCAGTAGAGGTCCAACTCGCCGGTCACCGTGTCGACGAGACGCTCCGGCCCCGGTCCGACCGCGAGCGCCGTCACCGTCCCCGGCTCCAGTTGGGTGTGGCCCGCGTCGGTCACGATGGCGTGTGGGAGCCGCTCCTGTCGCGCCCTGTCGGCGAGCCGTCGCAGCTGCGCCTCGCCGGCGGCTTCCAGCACGATCTTCTTCTGTCCGCCCGATTTCCACTCGTCGCGGGCGTCGGGGGCCGCGTCCTCGTACGCCTTCAGTGACGCGTGTGCGACCTGTGCGGCGAGCTTCCCGGTTCCCATGCCGATATCCGTCCGGGCGACGATGGCCTGTTTCATACGTCCGCGTGGGGCGAGAGACGCCTGAACGTTCCGATGGCTACGTCCGCCGCCCGAGCTCGATCGTGCTCGGTTCGGCTTCCGTCGCGTCGGCCAGGTCGTCGACGACCGCCGACACGACGTCCTCGGGTTCGAGGGGGGCGTTCACCCACGCCGGGAGGCGGGTGTCGGTCCCCGGCGGCCCGATCGTGTCGGCGTACGCGTCGATCTGTTCGGACTCGGCGGCGCGGTCGTGATCGAGTCCGTTGAACCCGGCATCGAGCGCGTAGGCGTCGGCGAGACGTTCGGCCTCAGCTCGGTATCTGGATTCGAGGGTCCCGTAGGTCGGCTCGTAGCCGTTCTCGGAGACCGCCCGGAGAAGCGCTTCGCCGACCTGAGATGCCATGTCCGAGAGCCCGCTCGGCCCGGAGACGGATCGGTGATCGTGTTCGTGGATCCCGAGGTCGACCTGCGCCGACCCCTCCGCGCCGACGAGGCGGAACGCTTCGCCGAGCGTGCCGACCTCCAGCCCCCAGCCCCGTTGGACACGGAGCCGTCGCGCCAGCCGGCCGGTCGTCGCGAACTCGCCGGCCAGCGCGTACCGGAACGACCCCAGAAAGTCCACCACCGGCGCGTGCCGGTCGGCCGCCATCGCCGCGACGAGCGGCCGGTAGAACAGCCGAAACAACCGACCATACAGCCGGTCGTTCTCGACGCGGGCGTAGTACCCCTTCGAGAACGCCGCCCCGCTGGCGAGCGGGTAGAGTAGCTTCGGGACGTGGCGCTCGTCGTAGCTCTTGGCGTCGGCGTCGTGGACGACGACGAAGTCGCTGTCGCTTGCGACTCCGAGGGCGAGCCACACGTCGCGACCCTTGCCGCGCTCGCCGTCGAGGCCGGCGTCGGAGAGGAGCCCCGAAAGCCGGGGGCCATCACACCAGAGCACGGACAGCGGGAGATCGAACCCACAGAGCCATTCGACGATCGCGTCGACGCGCTCCGCCGAGGCCCGAAGCGGGACGACGACCCGTTCGGGAGCGACCGCCTCGAGCGTCGAGAGCACCCTTTCGGCCGCCAGTCCGGCGTGTTCGCGCTCCGTCATCGGGACGACGACTGTCGCGTCGTCCGTCGGCGCGGCCGGCGTCGCCGTCCCGAAATCGTGGAGCGTCGTGATACGCTCCTGGACGTATTCCATCGTGTACGGAAACGGTGCCGAGATCGAAAAAGACCGGGCTTGCGGCATCGTATGCGCCACGAGCCCTCCGCCGTCAGTTCGACGCCCGGTACGCTTCGATCGCCGCCCGATACCCTTCCCGGTACGTCGGATACCGGAACCCGTAGCCGAGTTCACGGAGGCGCTCGTTCGAACAGCGCTTGCTCGTCAGGATCCGTCGTCGCGCCGGTTCGGAGAGCCCGTCGTCGTCGAGCCGGTCGGCTTTCGTCCGTTTCGCCGGCCGGTCGACCCCGCACTCGTCGGCCAGCCAGTCGGCGAACGCCCACTTTTCGGTCGGCTCGTCGTCGACGGCGACGAGGAGCTCCTCGTCGGTCGACTCCAGCATGAACCGGACGACCCCCGCGGCGTCGTCGCGGTGGATCATGTTCAGATACCCCTCGGTGACTGGGCCGTCGAGATACCGTTCGAGCCGGTACCTGTCGGGGCCATAGAGGCCGCCGAAGCGCGCGACGGCGCCGTCGATCCCGTGTTCCGGGGCGACCTCGCGGGCGATCCGTTCGGCCTCCGCGAGCACTCGCGTCTTGTCCGTCGTCGGGGTGAGCGGCGTCGTCTCGTCGACCCACCCGCCGTCGTGGTCCCCGTAGACACCGGTGCTCGACGTGTAGATCAGCCGATCCGGGGACGTGTCGCGGGCGCCGAACTGTTCGATAACCGTCCGGAGTCCGTCGACGTACACACGTTCCGCCGCAGCCGCTCGGCGCCCGCCCGAGGACGCGGCGAACACGAGCGCGTCGACCGCCGGGACCGCATCGAGCGATCCGGGGTCCGTGACGTCGGCTCGCACGGCGTCGGCACCCGTCGTCTCGACGGCGTCGAGCCCCTTTTCGGAGCGTCGGACGCCGACGACCTCGTGTTCGTCGACGAGTTGGCGGGCGAGTTCGAGGCCGACGTATCCACAGCCGAGGATACCGACCCGCATCGTCACCGTGCCCCGTCGATGTGTTGATACAGGAGGGCGAACTCACGGAGTGTCATCGGGAACCGTCCCTCGATCTTCGATTGGATCTCGCGAGCTTCGAGCTCGCCGTCGATCCCCGATGCGACCGCCTCGACGTCCAGTACCGCGGTCGTCATCCCCATCAGGAGTTCGTCCCTGGCGATCGTCGTGATCGTCTCGGCGTCGGGGGCGTTCTCGGCCGCCGACAGCACGGCGGCGGCGTCTTCGAGCGTCACGCCGGGATCGTCGCCCTCGCACAGAGCCTGGAGCGTCGACGGATCGACGCCGGAGCGCTCGGCGACCGACTCGACGCCGCGGGCGTCGATCGTCGCGGCGAGGGCCCCGACGTACCGTTCGTGGAGCTCCGAGGGAGTCAGCTCGCCCGGCGTGTCGACAATGTCGTGGAGCATACGCCCCCTTCGAAGGCATCGTTGAAGTAGCGTTCGGGCTACTCTCCCCATCCCGGCGACTGTTTGATCGGCTCGCCGTCGGTGTCGCCGACGCCGCGCGGCCCCGGCGGAACGACCACGACGACCGCGGTTTGCGTTTCGAACGAGACGGCCGATGCCGTCCCGAGCCGGAGATCGTCGTCCCCGTGGGCAGCGTGCGCGACGCTGCCGTCCCGGAGATACGTCGTCGTCGCGGCTCCGTCGCTGCGGTTCGACCGGACCGCGAACCGCTCGTACTGTCCCGAGACGCCGACGTGCCAGACGTTCGCCGTCGCGAACCAGTAGCCGGGGACCGGGAGGATCGGCAGCCCGGCCGGGACCGCGCCGAGCCGTTCACCGAGCACCCTGGCGCGGGCGCGATCGCCCCCGGCTTCGAGGCCGTCCGCGAGCATGTCCTCGAGCTCCCCGCTGTAGGCGTCCGTCGCCGCCTCCTGTGCCGCGGTCGTCGTGGGCTCCGTCGGTCGTGCCGTGTCGTCCTCGAGGGCCGAGTCGAGTGCCGTCTCCAGCCGTAGCTCGGCCCGCTCGCGGCTCGGTGGGCCGTCGATCGCCCGCGCCGCACGGTCGACAGTCGTCCCGTTGGCGAGCATCAGCGCCTCCGTGGCCGGCGACACATCCCGGCGAAGCGCCGCCTCGGCCTCGTGTGCCGGGACCCCCGCATCGACGAGCTCGGCGACCAACTCGCCGCGGACGTGGTCCACCGCGTCCTCGACCTCCGTTTCGAGTTCGGCACGGTTCGACATCCCCGGCTCCATCGCGTCGAGCGTCCGTGCCGCCGTCGACAGCGAGACGCGCTCGGTGTTGAGAAACGAGATCCGATCGAAGATCCCGTCCGCGACCTGGCCGTGCGGCGACGAGAAGACGTTTATCGTCCGGGTCGAGAGCGGATGTACCCTTCCGCCACCGCGTTCGTCGATGCGGTCGCGCGTCACGCTGTCGGTCGTGAGATACGACGGCCCGGTGTCGACCGACAGCGAGAGCTCGCCGGCGGGATCGTCGATCGGGTCCGCGTCCGGGTCGGACGGCCCCCTGTGGGCGGAGAGGGCGTTGCCGAGGCGGTCGGCGTCGAGGTGATCGCCGATCCGATCCGCGATCCCGTCGCCGGTGTCCTCGGCCGCCGAGCGACGGTGCGCAAGCTCCGCGTCGAGGGCGTCGAGGTATTCGAGCCGTGCCGCACGGACCGTTCGTTCCTCGGCCGTCCGGTCTGCTCCGGTCACGAACGCGTCCCGCTCGGCGGCGAACTCGGATTCGAGCCGTTCTGTCGGGTTCACGCGTCCGGCTCCGAGCGCCGGCCCGGGGACCGTCACCGAAACGTCGGCGACCCGGTCCCGGACAGCCCCGAGATCGGACTCGACCGCCGCTCGATCGAGTGAGGGTGTCGCCGTTGCGGTCGCCGTCGACCGCGTCGACTCGCCGAGTGCCGCGGCCGCTGCCGCGCCGTCGAACCCGCCGACGCCCCGCACCGCACGGGCGCTCGCCCGATCGGCCGCGTCGGCCAACGCTGCGTCGATACGGCCGTCCGGGACGTTCTCGACATCGACCGTCCGACCCTGTGTCGAGACGCCGACGCGGTACCGGTTTTGCTCCGTCAGCTGTGTCGTCGTCGTCTCGTTCCCGTCGCGCCACCCGCGTGTCGTCGTCCGGGTGACGGTCACCTCGTGTCGTTCGGCGTCGATCGTCGTCCAGCCGGCGACGCTCGGACCGCCGCTTCCGAGGCGTCGGACGGACGTATCGATATCGGTACTCGTCGACGTGAGCCGCCAGCTTCCCCCCGGCGATCGGCTTCCCCAGCGGGACCGGCCGCTGTGCGTCGAGCTCGTTTCCACCCGGGCCTCGACCGTGTGTACCCGTTCGATAACCTCGCCGAGCCGATCGGCGCCGGCAACACCGATCGTCTCCGCGAACGCGTGGTCGGCCGAGGCGTTGATACCCACGGTCACGTCCGTGTCGTCCGGCTCCTCGCGCCACGTCCCGACCGGCTGTTTCGACGGCGGGTCGGCCTCCAGGTCGTTGCGTTCCGCAAGCACCGCGTCGACCCACGCTTCGTCCCCACCGATACCGACGATCGCGTCCGTCGTGTAGACGCGCTCGCCGGCGGCCGAGACGCCGCGATGACCGTCGGGATCCGGCTCCCCGAACACCGATCGCTGCTCGGCGAGGAGGGCATCGTTCGTCGCGAACTCGACGTGTCGCACCCCGAGAACAGTCGAGATCGGTGCACCGCCGTACTGCGCGTAGCCGCGGACCCACGCGATCGGATAGAGCCTGGCCGTGAGTCGCTGTCCGAGCCCGCTCCGCGTGACCGGCGCGTTCGCCCGCGTTTCGAATCGGTCAGTGCGGTCGTGTAACAGCAGGGCCGGGTTCGAGACGGTGACGTTCGGCGAGCGATCGGCGGTCGTCACCTCCCGTCCGTCCCTGACCGCGGAGAGCCGAACACCGTCGATCTCGGCCGTCAGGGCCGCGTCGTCCTCGCCGGTTCGTTCGATCTCGACCCGCTCTATCGCCGTCCGATATCCCTCAGTCGTCCGTTCGACCGGCGGGAGCGACACCGAGACCGTGACCCCGTCACGGGTCGTCTCGATGCCGTCGAACCGTTCGACGGCGCGGAGATAGATCCGCAGCCGAAGTGAGTCCCGGAACGGCTGCGTGTCAGTAAGCGCCCGGCCAGCGGCCGTGTCGTCGGGGTCCGTCACGGGATCGATCGCGGCGTTCGTCGCGGCGGTGTCGACGGCACTGCGGAACTCCGTCGCGGTCGTCGCCGTCGCGCCGTCCACCGCGTCGTCGATCGCGGGCGAATCCGCCACCGGGCCGAGCACCGCCGTCGTCGCGAGCGTCGTGCTGGAAAGCACCAACAGCACGCCGACGATCGCGAACGGGATCCGACCGCGGTCGTTCACGGCTCCCACCTCCGGACGACGATCTCGACCTCGCCGGGGGCCGCATCCGGCGGGACGGCGTCGGTTCCGTTGTTCCTTGAGTCGAGATCGTCCTCGACCCGATCGGCGAGCTCGGTCGCGAGGCGCTCGTTCGCCTGGTTCGGGTAGGCGTTCCCGATCGGCTCCTCGACGTCCGTCCCGAGCGTGTCCGCCGCGTTCCGGTACCGATCCGCAGTCGGGGCGGCCGTCCGTGGATCGACGAGCCGGATCCGGGTCCGCTCCGGCGGGAAGAGCAGGTCGACGAACGTCCCCGCAAGCGCCGTCGCGAACGGGACCGTCGCGGCCCTCGGCGCCGAGACCCCGGTATCGACAACGAGCCGCGTGGTCGCCACGTCCGCGGTCGACGGCGGGGACGCCCCGGCGGAGAGGCGCCCCTGCACCGGCGCGCCAGGATACGGGGTCCACCGCGTCGTGACTCTGACCCGATCGCCGGTCGCGTTTTCGACGGCCGCGACCGTGGCGTCCGGGTACCGCGACGTAACGAGCCGTTCACCCTCGACAGTCGCGCCGACGACAGTCGCACGGGCGAGATGTTGGGCGAGCGTTCCGTGTGCCGACCGGCCGCCGCCGGTCGGGACCGTCGCCGTCACCGTTCCGACCGACGTCGCCTCGGCGTCGCCGTCGACGGTCGACGAGCGGCCGTCGTCCGGGATCGCGGCGGTGAGCGTGCCGATCGCGACGCCGACAAGGAGGAGACAGATCGCGACATCAAGCACCGTACTCACCGCACGGTCCATACACACACCTCCAGTGATCCCGGCCGAACCGTCCCCGGAGCGACGCGGACGCTCACCCGACGGCGCGTGCAGTCGGCGGCGTCGGCCCGGGGCGGGCCGCCGCTCCAAGCCGCGGATCCGGAACGCAGCGTCGCGTTTATCTCGTGACCGTTCGGTCGGGCGTCGGCGACCGCGTCCTCGATCGGCGGCCGGATCACCCCCGCAGCAGAGGCGTCAGCAACGACGCGGTCGGCGGCGGCCGGCGACAGCTCGGCCTCCTCCGTCAGCGACGGCAGCGTCGTTCCGAGAACGCCGACGTACAACGAGAGCCCGGCCCCGAGGGCGAACACCGCGACGAGCGCGGCGATCGGCTCGGTCTGGCCCCTATCCGGCGAGAACAACGTCGACCCCCTCCCACTGAACCCGTCTGACGACGAGCCGGTCCGCCCCCTGCCACCGCGGATCCGTGGCGTTCGCCCGGCGTATCGTCCGTTCGAACTCGGCGACTGATCCGAAGGCACGTTCGGGGGGATCCCCGAGCAGCGTCGCACGGAGCGCCGACTGATCGACCACCGGGACGATCGGGCCGTACCCGAGTTCGGCGTGTTCGATCCCGCCCGGGCCGCGGAGGGATATCGAATCGGATCCGACCCGGGCGCGCTCGGCGTTCGGGAGCGGGTGTTTCCCGACGGCGGCGTGGTCGCTCGCCGCGACGCCGTCGACGGTCCGTGCCGCCCCGGCGGCGTCCGGCGGCATCGCCGACGGGAGCGCGCTCGCGATCCCGAAGACGGTGCTGCCGACGATGGCCAGCCCGATCCAGACGTACCACGCGTCCAATGGCACTCCGAGCATGGGCGGCCTGGTCCCGTCACCGTTTATAAACCCCCGGAGACGGCGGCGGTGACGAACACCGCGAGGAGATACGTCACCGTCGCCGTACAGAGCGCGAGTCCGACCCGGTACCCGACCGTCGCCCCATCGAGACCCCGCTTGAGGCCGGTCGAGAGCCCGGTGAGAACGGCCGCCATGAGCAGGACGTAGATCCCGACCGCCAGCCCGAGCCCGGCCGTCTCCGGGGCGCCCCCGTCCAGGGCGTCCGTCGTCCCGACGCTGTCGGCGAGCGCAACGGTCGCGCCGCCGACGAGCGGGCCGAAGAACGCGGCCGTGTTCGAGAGCGTCGACGTGACGCGGCTGAGATCCTGCCGTGCGTCGCGTTCGACGCGCCGGAGCTCGTCGAGGTGGTCCGCCGTCTCGACGAGCGCCCGACCGGCCGGTGCGCCGGCGCCGGCCGCCATCCCGAGCAGCCGTGCCGTGCTCTCGGCGCGGCGGCTGGGGATATCGCGGAGGGCGCCGTGGGTGCCGACGAAGGCCGTCTCGACGCCGACACGGAGTTGCCGCTGTCGCCTGGCCGCGGCCCGGAACGCGTCGCCGGTAACCCCGTCGAGTTCGTCGGCCGCGTCCGCGACTGCCTGCTCGACGGCGATCCCGTCCGCGACGCGCCGGCCGACGAGATACAGCGCATCGGAGAGCCCGGATTCGAGTTCGTCCCCGCGGGCACGCACGGCGACGACGGGACGGTACCGAACGACGAGCGCGACGCCGACCCCGGCACCGAGGGCGGCGAACGGTATCGTCCACCGGGCGAACAGCGCCCGGGCCGCGACCGCGGCGAGAACTGCAGCCCCCAGGCCGGCACTCGCGTATATCGCGGGTCGTGTCGCTACCCCGTCGTCGATCGGCGCCGGCGGGAACGCGACCGGCCGGTTCGAGAGCAACCAGCCGCCCCCACACAACAACCCGGCAGGGAGCAGCACGTCGTACACGACGACGATGGCGGGGAGCGTCGCCTCGAAACCGGCGGCGCCCGCCGCCGGTAACACGCTCACGAGTGCGAGCGGGAGGAGGACGCCGAACGCGTACATCGCCGTCGAGGGGCCGCGAAGCGAGTCCGCCGCCTCCGTCGCCCGGTCGCGGGTCCCGTCGAGCACCGTCTCCATGGCGCGGTCGAGGGTCCGTTCTCGCTCGCCCTCGGGGGCGGCGGCGGCGGCCTCGACGAGCGTCACGGAGCGGTACAGTGCCGGTGACCGCCCGCGCCACGACTCGGCGAAGGATCCGAACCCCGACAGCGGCGTCCCCCGGGCACGGGCGACGTGGTCGGCGAGGCGGTCGCCAAGCCGGCCTTCCGTCCCGGCGGCAAACGCTGCGGCTTTCTCCGCCGCGGGCGTGATCCGCATCCGCAACACGGCGCGGCTGACGATCGTCGGGGCGGTGCCGAGCGTCCGGCTCCGGCGGGCGTTCGCGACGGCGAGGACCCCGCCCCGGCCGAGCGTCGCGGCGCCGAGCCCCGCGGCCGTCGCGACGATGACGAGTGACGGCCGGCCGGCGACGGCGGCGACGAGGCCGATACAGAGGCCGACGACGATACCGACTCCGTCGGCCGCAGCGGCGAGCCGAACCGGATCGCGGTCGAGAAACGGTGCGACCGCTCGAACCGAGTCCGGCGGCGACGACCGCGGGGACAGCTTCGCGAGCTCCGATATCGGGTCGAACCGGTCCTCGGACACGGCTCAGGCCCCCAGTTCCGCGGTTCGGCGTTCGATCGCCGCCTCGACATCCGCGGCCGTCTCCGTCGGGGTCGACAGCGATTCGAGCAGCCGACTCCCGACCACGTCGAGTGTCCCCGTGTCGGCGTCGTATAGCTCCTCGAACGCGACGCCGTCCGGGTTCCGAACGACAGCTTCGATCGATCGGACGCGGCGCTTCCTCGTTCCGTCGGTCTCGTAGGCTTCGAGCGTCACCACGAGATCGGTGTCGGCGAACGCCGACTCGGCGACCCCGAGGTCGGTGACGACGCGCTCGCGGACGGATTCGCCGCCGCCCCCGTGGATCGTCCCGAGAACGGTCCCGTCGGCCGCCCCGACACGCATGGCCTCATAGAGCACCTGTGCCTCCTCGCCGCGGACTTCGCCCACGACCAAGGCCCCGTCCCCGAGCCGAAGGGCGGTCCGGAGGGCCTCCGTCGCGGTGATGGAGGCCCCATCGCCCGCGCTCACCCGGAGCGGCTGGACGTCGCGGCCGTCCCGCTGGAGCTCCGAAACCGGGAGCTCGGCCGTGTCCTCGATCGCGACGGTCCGGACGTCGGGCGGGATCTCCCACAGCAGCGCCCCGAGAAGCGTCGTCTTTCCGGCCCCGCGGGAGCCGGCCAGAAGCGTCGCCGCGCCGCGGGCCGTCGCGACCGAGAGAAACGCCGCCACCGGCGGCGAGAGCGTCCCGTTCCGGACGAGGTCGGGGAGATGGAAGGCCTCCGCATCGTGGGCACGGAACGTGAACCCGGTGCCGTTGCTCACCGGATCGGTCACCCCGGCGACCCGGATGCGACGGTCGCCGGCGTCGGCGGTCGCATCGAGCGTCGGGCTGGCCTGCGAGAACGCTCGCCCGCTGGAACGGCGGAACCGGGATGCGAGCGCGGCGACGCCGTCGTCGGTGAGCCTGACGTTCGTCCGGAGCGTCTCCCCGTCCCATCGGACCCGGAGGCGGTTGTCGACGACGGGGGCGGTCGCGAACGCGTCGGTAACGTCCGGGTCCGCAAAGCAATCATCGAGGACGCCGAGCCCGCGCGTGTGCTTTTCGAGCGCGTCGGTCAGCGTCCCGATCGGCTGTCCGGCGTCGGCGACCGATCGGACGGCGCGGGCCGGCGCGCGCTCGCCCCCCTCGATCTCCCCCCGGGCCAGCCGGCCGTGGGCGTCGGCGAGCGTCGCGGTGTCGTCCGGTGCGAGCCGGTGTTCGGCCGGTGTGAGGTGGTAGGTGTCCATCGCCGTCCCGCTGTACAGCCGGACGACCGCCCCGGTGTCGAGCTCGTAGCGCTCCCGCAGCGTCGCCGCGGCCGGCGGCTCCGTCACGACGCGGGACTTCGCGACGGTCGGGCCGACGTGTGGCCGGAGCGTCCCCGCGTAGTCGCCGCCGAGAAACGCTTCGAGCCCGGTCTCGGCGACGAGGTCGGCGAGCGGCGCCCCGCGACCGGTCGCCGCCTGCGCCGCGCCGAGTGGGTCCTCGCGGGCCCGCTCGGCCAGCCGCTCGTCGTGGACGGCCGCGGCGTCGGCGAACCGTCCGGCGGCGACGAGCAGCCCGGCGGCGGCGTCCTCGTAGGCTCGCTCGAAGCCGGCGGCCCGCGTTCGGACGGCCTCGACGTCGCGGCGTTCGAGCGCCCCGACGACGGTTCTGCGACAGGCCGGTTCCTCGGAGAGACGCCCGTCGCCGGGGCATGCCCCGCTCTCGACGGCGAGGTGGTCGGCCTCGAACGCCGGCTCACAGCGACAGTCGGGCTCCGATGACAGCAGTCGGGCGAACACGGGGCGTCTGCCCCCGTCGTCGTATTTAAACGCTCCCCGGGTCGACGCGTATCCGGACGACCGGTGTCCCCTCGACGGGGACGAACGACAGCCGGAGGCGCGTTCGATCCGTCACGACCGCCGGGGTCACAACCCGGATCGGCACCGCCGCCTCGACGGTCCGGTTGCGACCCTTCGGCGGCTCCCACCGGAGCTCCTCGTCGGCGAGCCGGATCCGTCCGGGATCGGCGAAGGTCGCCGAGGGCGGATCGAGCGCGATCGTCGTCGCCGCCGGATCCTGTCCGGGGGCCACCGGATCGTTCGTCGCCGCCAGCCGGTCGGCCGTTTCCGCCACCGCTTCGAGTTCGTCCATCGCCAGTTCGGTACTCCGTTCCCTGTCGACCGCCTCGGCGCTCGGGGCGGCGATACCGAAGAGCGCAGAGGCAAGCGCCACGGCGAGGACGACCCGGATCACAGCCGGTCGCGGAGCCTATCCAGCGGCGTCGGCCCCGTTCCCGTCCCGTCCCGCTCTGGATCGCCGTCGGGCGGGTCGGCGGTCGGGGCGGCGTTGCGCTCGACCGCCTCGGCCTTCCGGAGCGCGCGGTCGGCCCGGAGTTCGATCTCCTCGTTGACCGCCCGGACCGAGCCGACGTAGCCGCGGAGCGCCTGCACGGCGGCTTCGAGCTCGACGATCCGTTCTTCGAGTTCGTCGATGCGGTCGGCCCGTTCGAGCGGTTCCTCGGCCGAAAGCGCCCGCTCGACGGCGTCCAACCGCCGGTCGAGGCTCTCGCGGTCGTGGTCGGTATCCGTCGGGTGCACACGGCGCGTTGTCGCGGGATCGGATATAAACCGTCGCCCGTGGGTTCAGACGAGCGATGCGCCGTCGAACTCGCCGCGGTTGACCTCCATGTCGAGCAGTTCGAGCACCGTCGGCGCGATGTCGTAGAGGTCCGCGTCCTCGATCTTCGCGTTTCGGTCGTCGACGAACAGACAGGCGTTCTCGAAGCTGTGCATCCCGTTTCGGGGACCGGTGTCGAACACCGAATCGCCGCCGCGGAACCCGGATTTGAGGTCGAAGCCGTCGTTCGGGATGACGACGAGGTCGGGCGCGATCTCGTCGTGGTCGCCGCGAAAGGCGTCCTCCTTCGTCACGACGCGGTCGGCGACGGGGCGGCCGTCGGGGCCTTCGAGGGCCTCCAGATCGGCTTTGAGCTCCTTGCGGGTCGACTCGTACTCGTCTTCTGGGACCGCACCGCGCGGCTCCCGGCCCTCCAGGTTGAGGTAGAACCGGCCGGGGATGAGCGAGTACGCGCGGGTCTCCTCGGAGATGTCGCCGAGGCTGTCGTGGTCGTCCTCGAAGGAGAGCCACCCGTTTTCCTCCAGCCAGACGTTACAGTGGACCTCGTGATACAGCGTCGTGAACCCGTGGTCGGAGGCGACGACCATCGTCGTCTTCTCGTCGAGCATCGCGCGGAGCTTACCGAGGTACTCGTCGAGTTTCGCGTAGAACTCGAGGAACTCCGCTTTGTACTCGCCGTCCTCCGCGTAGTCTTTGAACAGGAAGTGGTTCACCCGGTCGGTCGTCATGAAGACGCCGAAAAACAGGTCCCAGTCGTCCTGTTCGATGTAGTGTTTGAACGCCTCGAAGCGGGCATCGAGGGTTCGGTGGGCGTCCTCGATGAACTCGGATTTGTCCGGTTTGTGTCCGAGTTTGGCGTTGACGTCGATCCGGTAGTTCAACTCGTCGAGCGTCTCGCGGAGCTCGTCGGGGTAGGCGGCTTTTTCAAGGCCGGGCGAGAGGAAGCCGCTGGCCATCCGCTGGATGTCCCGGTCCGGCGGGAACGTGACGGGGACGTTCAACACCGTGGCGTTGCCCCCGGCGTCGTCGACGCGCGACCAGAGCCGGGTCGCCTGGACGTCCTGTCCCATCGGGACGTACGTCTCGTAGCTGTCTATCTCCCTGTCTTGGAAACCGTAGACGCCGGTCCCGCCCGGGTTGACGCCGGTCGTCAGCGACGGCCAACACGCGCTCGACTCCGGCGGCACGATGGAGTCGATCTCGCCCCCGGCTTCGAGGGCCGTGAGGTTCTCGAACGTTTCCTCGTTGTCGGCGACAAGCGAGTACGGTACGCCGTCGATACCGAAGAACGCGACCCGCGGCCCGCTCCCGCCGCGGAGCCGATCGAACAGTCCCATGTCCCGCCTTGGGAGAGGCGACTACAAGAAGTTTCGTTTCGCTGGGAAGGGCGAACGAGGGTCGCCGAAACCGGCAATTTACGCGGGTTCAGCGGTCGGTCGCGTCCGGGTCGGACGCGGTCGGATCGAAGTTCTCGGGGACGACCGTCGGGTGCCGAACGCCGAACGTCTCTCGGTCAGTCTGTTTCATACCCGGGGAAAGGACCTCCGAACGTATATATCATTTCATTATTATTACATATCTGGTGGCGGGATGGTATTCCTCGGGGTTATTCCACCGGGGCGGCCCGACAGCGTCCGCCGGTCACTCGAAGGCGGGTCGCTCGGCGTACGCTATCGGGTCCCGCGATCCCGCGTTCCGGAACGCTTCGAGACGGAACGCACACGAGTCACACGTCCCACACGCCGGTTCCTCCGCCCGATAACAGGACCACGTCCGCTCGTAGGGGACCCCAAGTTCGAGCCCGCGCTCGGCGATCTCGGTCTTCGACCACTCGACGAAGGGCGCGACGAGGTCGATCTCCGTCCCCGGTTTCGTCCCGACCTCGATCACCCGCTGGAACGCCTCGAAGAACTCGGGACGGCAGTCCGGGTACCCGGCGAAGTCCTCCGAGTGGGCGCCGATGAAGACGGCCCCGCAGTCGTTCGCCTCGGCGTACGAAACCGCCATCGACAGCAGGTTCGCGTTCCGGAACGGGACGTACGAGGTCGGAATCTCGTCGCTTTCGAGATCCGCGTCGGCGACGCCCATCCCCTCGTCGGTCAGGCTCGACTCGCCGATCGCCGCGAGGTGGCCGGTCTCGACGCGGAGGAAGTCGGCGGCGTCGACCGCCGCCGCCAGCGCCTCCGCGCACCGGTGCTCCTTGTCCTCGGTCCGTTGCCCGTAGGACGTGTGCAGGAGGTACGGCTCGTAGCCGCGGTCGATCGCCTCGTACGCCGCCGTTGCGCTGTCCATACCACCGGAAGCCAGAATTACCGCGCGTTTGTCGTTGCTCATGTGAATCGGTCGTTCGCCGCCCGTTTACGTTCCGGGGGCGTCGTTCCAGAGGTCGACGTGCAGCCGCGGCGTGTAGCGGTAGCCGTGTTCCATCGCGAGCGTCGCGACCTCGGTTCGGGTCGCCTCTAGCTCCTCGCGGGTCCGCCCCTCGGGCATGAGGAGCACGCGATCGTCGGGGAGGTCGCCGTCGGCCGCCTCGCGTATCCGCCCGACGAGCGCCTCGATCTCCGGGAGGTCCCCCTCGCCGGTGACGACGAACTTCAGTTGGCTGTCGTAGTCGTCGACGAGCGCCGAGAGGGCATCGATGTCGACGCGGTCGGCCTCGTGGCGGTCCGCCCACTCGCCGTCACCCTTCGGGTCGCGCTCCGGTGTGGGGGTGCTGGAGGCGAGTTTGGGGCTGATGCTGGCGAGGTCGATCGCGGCGTCGCGGTGGATCGTCCCGTTCGTCTCGACGGTCGTGTGGTAGCCGCGCTCGTCGAGTGCCTCGAGCAGTTCGACCGACTCCCCGTGGATCATCGGTTCGCCGCCGGTGAGAACGACGTGGTCGGCGCGCTCGTAGGCGGCGACTTCCTCGACGATATCATCGATCGACAGCCAGGCGCCGGTCGGCTCCCACGAGGTGTGATAGGAGTCACAGAACCAACAGCGCAGGTTGCAGCCGGACGTTCTGACGAACACCGAGGGGACACCCGCGAGCCGCCCCTCGCCCTGCAGCGAGCAGAACAGCTCGTTTACCGGGAGCCCTTCTCCCGCCGTCTCCTCCCCCAAACCGAGGTCGTCGGTGTCGCTGGCGACGGGCATCAGTACGTCGCACAGAGCTCCCCGGTCTCCCGGACCGACACCGACACCTCGGAGACGGTGTCCGGGAACGCTTCCAGCATCCGCTCCTCCAGGAGAACGGCCATCACCTCCGCCGTCGGCGGGTGATCGAGCACGACGAGGGCGTCGCCATCACCCGACGCCTCGAATCCCTCGATGAGCGGGTCGCCGTCCTCGACAAGGAACATGTGATCCCACTCGTCGATAACCCCGGTCACGTCGCCCTTGTCGACGACCCATCCCTCCTCGGAGAGGGTCCCGGTGACCTCGACGGTGATCCGGTAGTTGTGCCCGTGCGGTCGGGAACACTTGCCGTCGTGGTGGCGGATCCGGTGACCCGCGCTGATCCGGATCGGGCTGTCCTCGCCGATGCGGAGGGTCCGCTCGCCGGCGACCTCCCCGATCTCGTCAGCTCGGTCTTCTTCGAGGGCTCCACGAGACATACTCGAAGAGTATTAGGCGAATATGTAAATATCGTCCGGTCCGGCGCCGGGGCCGGCGCTCGGTATAAAACCCCGTCCGACGCGGGCGCTCAGCCGAAGTGTTCCTCGTAGAGGTCCTGGGCGTGCTCGATTGCGTCCATCGCCGCCTCCTTGTCCTCCCAGCCCTGCGTTTCGACTTCCTTGCCGGCTTCGAGGTTTTTATACGTCTCAAAGAACTCGTCGATCTCGTCGAGTCGCTGTTGTGGGATGTCCGCGAGGTCCTCGATGTGGTCGTAGCGCGGATCCTCCGTGGGGACCGCGATGACCTTGTCGTCCTGCTCGCCGTCGTCATCCATCTTCATCAGCGCGACGGGTCGGGCCTCGACGACACAGCCCGGGAACGTCTGATCCTCGACGAGCACCAGCACGTCGAAGGGGTCCTCGTCGTCGTAGTACGACTGCGGGATGAACCCGTAATCGGAAGGGTAGTGGACGTTCGAGTGGAGGACGCGATCCAACACGACGCCGGGGATGTCCTTGTCGTACTCGTACTTGTTGCGTTCGCCTTTCAGACACTCGACGACCGCGTAGATCTCCTCGGGCGCGTTCGGGCCCGTTTCGAGATCCTCCCAGAGGTTTGCTCCAGCCATACTCCCGACTGCAGCCGAGACGCGCAAAGGGTTTTCGACATCGACTGCGGGCTAGATGTCCGCCGCGGCCTCGACGGTCAGCCGGACCGACTCGGCGAGCTGTTCGCGCTGTTCCGCCGTCGGCCACGCGTTCCTCGGGAAGTACTCCCCGCGGAACTCCTCGCGCTCGTCGGGGGTCGATCGCTCGATCGGCTTCGCGTAGTGGTTGCTCATGAAATCCGCGAACGCCGCCGCCGTCTCGCCGTGGACCTCGCCGTGTCGCTCCCGGACCCGCTCGGCGACCTCGCGGTTGTGGTCGGCGACCGCCTCCCAGTCGGCCCCCGCCCCGGGCCCGGAGAGCGCTCGCTCGACCGCCCGGTCGGTGTCGTCGATCCGGTCGACCCGGATCGTTCCCGCCTCGACCCACTCCTCGGGGTACAACACGAGCGTTTCGCCGGTGTCGTCCTCGCGGACCCGCGGCTCGTACGGGTACTCGGCGAGCAGCGCCTCGCGCTCGCTCCGGTAGGCCGCCCGCTCGTTGTCGTCGACCGCGTTCTCGATCCGGCGCGTCAGCGTCTCGACGCGGTCGATCACCCCGTCGGGGAGCTCGTCGTCCGCCGACGACCCGGCCGGCTGCTCCGCGTCTGTCGGTCGGTCCGGCGCGTCCTCCGGCGGCGGCGTCTCCTCAACCATCGAGCGCCTCGTTCGCGAGTTCGTCCGCGCGATCGTTTATCTCCCGCGGAACGTGTTCGAGCGACCACTCCTCGAACGCCGACAGGAGCTCCCGAACGCGGACGCGCTTTTCTCGCATCGTCGGGTCGTTCGCGTCCCACTCGCCGCGGACCTGCTTGACGACGAGCTGGGAGTCACCCTTCGTTACGAGCTCGTCGAAGCCGTACCCGTCGGCGGCTTCGAGGGCCCCGATCAGCGCTTCGTACTCCGCTTGGTTGTTGGTCGCGCGCCCGATCCGATCGGAGCCCTCGGCGACGATCCCGTCGTCGGTGACGATCACCCACCCGACCGCGGCGGGGCCGGGGTTGCCGCGGGAGGCGCCGTCGAAGTAGACGTGGGCGCGGCCGCCGCCGTCCGCGAGGAGGCCGGCGAGCCGCGCGGGATCGTTGCCCTGGACGACGACCGACCCCTCGTAGGCGACCGCCGTCGCCCCGCCGTGGTCGGCCCGCCACAGCTCGTGGTCGGTGTTTCCGGGGGCGACCTCGACCCCCTCGGATTCGAGGCGCGCCCGAGCCGTCTCGGGATCGCAGTCGATGACCGGCATGTATCGACGGACGGGCCCGCGGGATTAGGCGGTTCCGGTCGGGCACGGGTCGTCGCCCCGCCGAACGACATTTCAACGCCGCCCCCGAACGCCCGGTATGCGCCTCGACGAGTACGTCGACGACCTCGACCGCGACGAGTCGGTCGAACTCCGGAAACTCGCCGAGGAGAAGTCCTACGCGGTCACAGAGCACATCGACGACGCCCGGACGCGGCTCGACGAGACGCTCTCGGGGGACACGCTCGTCGGCTCGACCGCGCCCTCCGTGTTCGTCGGGCGGTCGAGCTACCCCCAGGTGTCCGCGGGCGTGCTCGCCCCCGTCGGCGACGAGGGCGACGCGGCCGACTACGCCACGACCGGCGAGTGGTACCGGAAGGGGTACGGCATCGACGAGGTGTTCGAGCGGCGGACGGGCCTTCTGAACTCCACGCGGCGATCGAACGTCGACGCCGAGGACGTCTGGGACGGCTTCGTCGGCACCCAGCGGGAGGTGGCGATCGCCGACCGTCCGGTCGATATCGAGCTCGGCCTCGACGGGACTCCCGGGTTCGATCTGGACGGCTCCATGGAGGACATCGCCGCCCCGCGGGGGCCGCGGGTGGGGGCCGACAGCGCCCGGGTGACGGAGAACCCCTCCGTGCCCCGGGCGATCGAAAAGACGCTCTCGGACGACGACTGGCGCGCGACCGGGGCGATGACGTACCTGTACCGGCGGGGGTTCGACGTCTACGAGATCAACAACGTGCTCTCCGTCGGCGCGCTCGGGCGGGGTGAAAACAGGCGGCTCGTCCCCACGCGGTGGTCGATCACCGCGGTCGACGACACGATCGGACAGTACCTCCGGGGGACGATCGAGAACGCCCCCTCGATCGATCGGACGCGCGTGTGGCACGCCGAGTACATGGGCAACGAGTACTGGGTCGTCGCCGCGCCGGGCGAGTGGGAGTTCGAGCTGCTCGAACTGAAAGCCCCGGGCAGCATCTGGAACCCGGACCCCGAAGGGGAGCTGTACATGGCGGCCGACAGCGAGGGGTACGAGGGGCGACGCGAGTACGTCGAGGAAACGTCCGGGGCGTACTACGCCGCCCGCCTCGGCGTTCTGGAGGCGCTCGAGGAGCGCGACCGGCAGGCGAAGGTGTTCGTGATCCGGCACGCGACGAACGGCTACTGGGCCCCGGTGGGCGTCTGGCAGATCCGGGAATCGATCCGCGATGCGGTCGCCGGGGAAGGCGCCGTCGCGGAGAGCTTCCACGGCGCGGTCCGGGAGCTCGTTCCGCGGCTCCCGGTCTCGATGGCCGACCTCCGGCGGAAGTCGACGATGGCGGCCGGCGTACAGAGCGACCTCTCGGCGTTCGGGGGCGGACGGGGGTAGCGTCCCACCCCCGGAAAGAGCCCGGGACAGCGACGGAGGGGGGAAGGGACTTAACCCGTGGCGTGAAACGGTCCACAACGAGCGATGCTGCTCATCCTCTGTGTCGACCTCGACGACGACCTCGGCCGGAAGACGGCGTTCGACACGCCCGTCGTCGGCCGCGACGCGGTCGAGTCGGCCGCCGTCGCGCTCGCGACCGCCGACCCCGAGGACTCCGACGTGAACGTCTGTTTCCAGGGGGTCCACCTGTACGACAGCATCGACGACGAGTCCGTCGAGGTCGCGGTCGTCACCGGGACCGCAAGCGCCGACGTCTCGGCGAACCGGCGGGTCGGCGAGGAGGTCGACACCGTGCTCGCGTCGCTGTCGACCGGCGAGGACGTCCGCGCGATCGTCGTCACCGACGGCGCACAGGACGAGAGCGTCCTGCCGGTCATCCGCTCGCGGGTGCCGATCGACGGGGTGAACCGTGTCGTTGTCAGGCAAGCCCAGGACCTCGAATCGATGTACTACACGTTCAAGCAGGTGCTCGCCGACCCCGAGACGCGGGGAACGATCCTCATCCCGCTGGGCATCCTCCTGCTCATATACCCGATCGCCATCCTCGCCGAGCTCATCGGGCTCCCCGGCTCGACGCTCGGCGTCATCTCCGCGCTCCTCGGGCTGTACGTGCTGTTCAGGGGGCTCGGGCTCGAGGACACCATCGACCGGACCCTCGAACGAGCCCGCGTGGGGCTCTTCTCCGGGCGGGTCCAGTTTCTCACGTACGTCGTCGCGGCGGCGCTCGTCGCCGTCGGCAGCGTCGACGGCCTCGACGCCGCCGCGACGCTCACCGCGACCGAGCCGGGATCGGTGGGAACCGTCGCCGCGTTCGTCTACGGCTCCGTTCGGTGGGCGGCCGCGGCGGGCGTCGTCGCCGCCCTCGGCCGGATCACTGACGAGTACCTCGCCGGCGGGTTCCGGTGGCGATACCTCAACGCCCCCTTCTACGTGGTCGCCATCGCGATCGTCCTCCACGGGCTGAGCGCCTTCTTCGTCGCGTTGCCGTTCGCCGGGCTGTCGTATCTCGCCGTCACCCTGACGACCGGGACGCTGTTGGGGCTCGCGAGCACCCTCGCCTTCGCGGTCGCCGAACAGCGGTACCCCCGGGGCCAGGAGTCCGAAATCGCGGGGTGAGCCGCTACGGAACGGCGATCCCCGAGGCGCCGGCGAGCCCGAGCGACCGGTGTCGCCACCCGTCGTCGGCGCGCACGAGAACGGTTCCGGCCGCCGTCACGGCGTAGACACCGTCGCCGTACGCGACGTCGACGATCCGCTCGTCGATCGGGAGCTCGAGCTCGATCCACGAGCCGTCGTCGGTTCGTTCATACAGGGCGTCGTGGGTCGCGGCGTGTGCCCGATCCCCATCGCCGGCGACCACGGTGAAGCGACCGTCGAGCGCGGTCATCCAGCCGTTCGCGAGGTAGTACAGCCCCTCCGCGGTCGCCGCGAGCGGCGTTCCGGCCGCGGAGACGTCGGCGGCGTCGTCCAGGCCGAGCGGCGTCCCGTCGAGCCGGTGGACCCCGGACCCGGCGGCGACCATCCCGCCGTCGATCCGGCGGACCCCTTCGAGCGCCGAGAGCTCCGTCCACCCGCCGTCGTAGCGGGCGATGCGGCCGTCGCCGGCGGCCACGAGTCCGTCCCGATAGCCGACGGCGACCGCCCCGGATCCGAAGCCGGTCGCCTCGAAGCCCGCGTCCGTCCCGACCAACACGTCGTCCGGGGTCGCGACCGCGAGGCGTCCGTCACCGGCGGCGACGGCGGTCGCCGTCCCGCGGCGTTCGAGCGAGAACTCGCCGACGATGTCGCCGGAGATCGATACCCGCGTCAGGCCGACGTCGGAGGCGACGACGGCGGTCGTCGTCCCGTCGCGATCGGCGTAGACGCGCTTTTCGGTGAGGCTCCCGTCGTCGCTCATGGTCCGTATCGCCGTTACGCCACCGAAAGCGTTTATATTCGCTCGGCGCGCTCGACGGCGCGCTCGAAGACGCCCGCGCCCCACGAAAGGGCGTCGCGATCGTCGCTGAAGACGGCCCCCACGAGGGCCCCCTCGTCGTACCCGAAAAAGCCGATCCCCTCGCGGTCGAAGAGCACGATCGCGTACGGGAGCGTCTCCGGGAACGCCCGGAGTTCGATGCCGTCCGCCGCAACGGCGGCCTCGAACCGGTCGTAGCCGGCCCGGAGCCTCGGAATCGCGTCCGGTTCGAGGACGATCTCGGCGGTCTGTTCGCCCGCCGCCGCGGCCTCGTGAATGTCAGCGAGAAACCGCGGGATACCGGACGGGGACAGCACCCGGAAGTGGTCCGTTTCGTCGCCGAGCGTCGAGAGCCTGGCGAGAGGCCGTTCGGGGGCGTGCCGGCCCGGGACGACGATCCGGCCGCGCTCGAAGAGCGTCGGGGGGAACTGCCGATCGTCCGGCAGCGTCGCGAGGAGGCGCCGGGCGGCATCGAGGCGTCGGAGACGGGCGAGGTACTCGTCGTGTCGCTGCCAGGCGAGACGCCCGAAGCCGGTCAGCGCGTAGCCCCCGTCGCGCTCCGTGACGAGCCCCACGTCCCGGAGCCGTTGGAGGGATTTGTACACTGTCGAGCGGGAGACATCGAGCTCGTCCCGGAGGTCGCGTTGGTCGCGGGGGCCGTCGGCGAGCCGCGCCAACAGCGGGGCCCGCTTCCGGAGGGCGTCCACGACCGCCTCGATCGAGTCGTCGGCGTCCCCGTCCGGTGTACTCATTTCCGCGACGTTGTGTGCCACATCGCCTGAACCTTTCGCTCCCCGAGAGAGATCCGGGGGTTCGAACAGCGTTCGCGGTACGAACAGTTTCGTGGCGCATAATCTGAACTATGACTCCCCCATCTGCGGATTTGCGGACCGCTGGCGCGATAGCCCTCCAGGCTAGTCCCTGTGCCCTGTCCCGTCCGCCCTTCTTCAAGAGCCGGCCTTCGACGGGCGCCGCCGCGCGCCGGAACCCATTTGTCGCCGCCGCCGGAGGGACGGGTATGGACGTGTTCGGATCGAGCGGGGTGCGCGGTGTCGTCGGCGAGGAACTGTCGCCGGCGTTCGTCGGACGGGTTGCGGCGGCGGCCGGAACGGTTCTGGATGCCGGGACTGTCGGGATCGCGCGTGACACCCGGACGACCGGTCGGATGCTCGGGGATATCGCGGCCGGGCATCTCGCGTCGGTCGGGGTGTCGGTGCGGCGGCTCGGCGTGCTTCCGACACCGGGCGCGCAGGCGTACGCCGAACGCCACGGGATCCCGGTCGTCGTGATAACGGCCAGCCACAACCCGCCGGCGTACAACGGCATCAAGCTGATCGGCGACGACGGGATCGAGCTCCGGGCGTCGACGCTCGAACGGATCGAAGCGGCGCTTTCGGCCGACGAGGGCGATCCCGTCGGGTACGCCGAGGTCGGGACGAGCGAGGCCGTCGACGGCGCGGCCGACGCGTACGTCCGGGACCTTCTGGGGCGGCTCGATGCGGCGGGGCGGCGCGAGCGGATCGACGGCGCCGACCTCACCGTGGCGCTCGACCCCGCCCACGGCGCCGGCTGCCTCACGAGCCCCCGGTTTTTCCGGGAGCTCGGCTGTCGGGTCGTCACCGTCAACGGGAACCCGGACGGCCACTTTCCGGGGCGGAACCCGGAGCCGGTCGCGGCGAACCTCGGCGACCTCCGACGGTTGGTGCGGGCGACCGACGCCGACGTCGGGATCGCCCATGACGGCGACGCCGATCGGGCGATCTTCGTCGACGAGACGGGGGCTCACGTCGACGGCGACGCCTCACTCGCCGCGCTCGCCGCGGCGGAGCTATCGGAGGGGGACGCGGTCGTCTCCGCCGTCAACGTCTCCCAGCGGCTCGTGGACGTCGTCGAGCGCGCGGGGGCCGACCTGGAGTTGACTCCCATCGGGAGCACGCACCTCATCACCCGGATCGAGGAGCTCCGGGCGGACGGACGGGCAGTCCCGATCGCGGGCGAGGGCAACGGCGGGGTCATGTTCCCGGGCTTTCGGGTCGCCCGCGACGGGGCCTACACGGCCGCCCGGTTTCTCGATCTCCTCGTCGATCGGCCGGCCAGCGAGATCGCGGCCGACTACGACGGCTACGCCATGTGTCGCCGGAACCTCGGGTACGGGGACGCGGCGGAGCGTGCGGCGATGGTGGAAGCGGCGGCGGCGTACGCCCGCGATGCCGACGCCGAGGTGACGACGCTCGACGGCTACCGGCTCGATTACGGCGACGGGTGGGTGCTCGTCAGGCCGAGCGGCACGGAGCCGCTCGTGCGGCTGTACGCCGAGGCGCGCGAGCGCGATCGGGCCGAGGCGCTGCTCGAATCGATGGCCGAGGCGGTCGACGGCGGCCGGTAGCGTCGCCCCGACACCGGCTCACCCGTCGAGCTCGGCCCCGAGCCGCTCGAACTCCTCGCGGGCGGCCGAGAGCTCGGCGTCGATCTCGCCGGCTTCGAGCCGCCGTCGCTGGTCGTCGGTGAGCGCCGCCTCGGCGCGGGCGGCGGCACGGAGCCGTGCGTAATCGTCGCGCCGCGTCAACGCCCGGATCTCCCGGAGCGTCGCAGCCGTCTCCTCCCCGGCGATCCGGCGGACGAGCCCGAGCAGCTCCTCGGTTCGGAACCGCAGCTCGTCGGCCGGCTCGGGGGGCCACGCGACCGCGAGCGGCTCGGCGGAGAGCCGTTCGAGATACGTCCGGTTCGTCGCGACGCGGCGCTTCAACAGGTCGGCGTCGTCGACGTAGTGCGACAGCTTCGAACGGGAGTAGTCGGCGTATTCGAGCAGCTCGTCGATCGGGTGCTCGCCCGCCGCCCCGGATCCGACGTACTCGAGGAGGGCGGCGGGCGGCGGCTCGTAGGCGACGAACGGGGTGTGGGCGGCGCGGTCGACGAAGCCGAGGAAGGTCTCCGCGGCGGCCTCCCGCCGGAAGGTCCGAAAGGCCTCGGTAACGCGGTCGTTGTACGTCCGTATCGGATCCTCGAGGCGGTCGATCGGGGCATCGAGATCCGCCTCGCCGAGTTCGAGGATCCTCTCCAGTTCCGAGATCCGCTCGCGGAGCGTCGCCCGACGGCGTCGGGCGCGTTTTCGCGCCGCCCGGCGGTCCTCGATGGCCGATTCGAGGTCCGTGCGGAGCTCCGCGTACGCCGCGGCCGGGGCGAGTGCCTCGCGGGCGTCCTCGAAATCGCCCGCGTCGAGGGACTTCGAGACGCCGCCCGTTTTCACGCAGCCGTCGGCCTCGACGAAGGCGTCCCGTTCGGGGAGGTCCTCGGGGAGCGATTCGAGCGTCCCGGCCAGATCGTTCCGGAACTCGACGTACCCCTCGAAGTCGTCCCAGTCTGTGGCGCGGTCCTCCCAGCGGTCGAGGATCGCCTCCACCGAGCGGTAGGCGTCGGCGACGGTGTCGAGCGCCGAGCGGTCGAGCCCCTCGGCGTCGAGCTCCGCGCGGATCGACTCGACGCGTTCGACGGCCGCCCGCAACGCCTCGGCCGCGTCGGTGTCACTCCCGTCCGACATCCCGGATCACTCGTACACCGCATCGGGGTCGAACGCCTCCTCGCCGACGACCTCGCCGTCGATCGTCCGGTAGAAGCAGCTCCCGTAGCCGGTGTGGCAGGCGCCGCCCGCCTGGTCGACGAGATAGAGGATCGCGTCGCCGTCACAGTCGACCCGTATCTCCTCGATCGACTGGACGTGGCCGCTCGTGGCCCCCTTGTGCCACAGCTCCTCGCGGCTCCGGGAGTAGTAGTGGGCCTCGCCGGTCTCGCGGCTCCGCCGCAGCGCCGCCTCGGTGACGTACGCCAACATCAACACGTCGCCCGTCTCCGCGTCCTGGGCGATCGCCGGCAACAGTTCCCTGTCATCGAAAGCGAGATCGACGCTCATTGCCGTCGGATCGGTCCCTCCGCCGCATAGGCCTTTTCCCCGGCCCGTCGAAAGGGTGGGCGCCGCCGTGCCGCGTACTCCCGAAATCGCTTATAAATCCGCACGTTCCGTAGCGGATACCCCCGCGCGTTCTGCAGTATATAAACCCGCGCTCCCTGTAGCCAACAAATCCACGCTCCCTGTAGCCAACGAATCCACGCTCCCCGTGGTTCATAAACCCCTACCTCCGGTGACAATATACACCCCCGCAGCCCCGCACATTTATACGCCCATTGATAGGTAGTTTATATACCTCGTCGGGATCCCCCATCCGTACTCCTCATCCACCGTGGCGCGCGCTCGACGGCCGTCCGCGAGCGGCAGCGAGCGGCGGCCGCGGGCCAACGTGCGAGGGATGAACGGTGGCGACCGCAGGGAGTCACCGTGAATCGGCTGGGGAGGCCAGTGGACCGCGGTCGCGGCCGGGGTCAATGAGTGGTGGACGATCAGGAGGGATGGACGATCACAAGGAGTGGACGATCGGAAAGTGCGAACGACGGCGGGGAGCGCGGACGACAGATCGAAACCCGAACGACGGATAGTAGAACGACGGATAGTATTTGACATCCTCCTCCGCGTGAACAGGGCGGGATCGGAGATCCCGCAAGCAGTCGGCCGTAGGCCGACGACGCGGAGGAATCCTGAGTCAAGCGAATCGAAGATTCGCGTGCGTCGCAAATCTCCGATCTGCTCAGCGTTGGAGATTTCAGGTTTGCAGTTCCACCGAACCCCGACACGGTGAGAATCC
>OBKM01000002.1_pt1 | contig 92928 bp, 100 predicted proteins | sample 1519691 | NCBI WGS metagenome assembly OBKM01 (sample SAMEA37050418, study PRJEB22526) | metagenome | biome: saline pan; feature: lake; material: water | place: Egypt | collected 2015 | depth 0.5 m
CCCTCGAGGACGCCACCGACGCCGAATCCACCATCGCCAACGCCGCCCGCCAACAACTCGCCCTCGGCATGGTGCTCCGCGCTACACTCGAACACGGCGAGTTCCAATAACCGATCCCCGTTCGCGCAGCCACCCCCGCGAGCGCCCGGATGGTGTCTTTTTTGCCCGTCCGTGCCGCACCGGGAACTAATGACGCACGACTACGAGGATTTGGGGCTCGTCGCCGGGTTGGAGATCCACCAACAGCTCGATACGGCGAGTAAGCTCTTCTGTGACTGTCCGACGGAGCGCCGCGACCCCGAGGCGTCCGTCCGGTCGTTCACCCGGTATCTCCACCCGACGAAGTCCGAACTCGGCGAGATCGACGAGGCCGCCTTAGAGGAGTCCCGCGTCGACCGGGAGTTCGAGTACCTCGCCTTCGACACGACGTGTCTCGTCGAGGAGGACGACGAGCCGCCGGCCCGCCTCGACGAGGAGGCACTCGGGACGACCTTAGAGATCGCGACGCTCATGGACTGTACCGTCGTCGACCGCGCCCACGTGATGCGGAAGATCGTGGTCGACGGCTCCAACACCTCGGGGTTTCAGCGTTCGACGCTCGTCGCCACCGACGGCGAGATCGAAACCGAGGACGGCCCCGTCGGGATCGCGGACATGCTGCTTGAGGAGGAGTCGGCGGCCCGGATCGAGGAGCGCGAGGGCGGCGTCACGTACGGCCTCGACCGGCTCGGCATCCCGCTCGTCGAGATCGGGACGAAACCCGACATCCACACGCCGGAGCAGGCCCGCGAGGCGGCCGAACGCATCGGGATGTTGCTCCGGTCGACGGGGAAGGTCAAACGCGGCCTCGGGACGATCCGCCAGGACGTCAACGTCTCCATCGCCGAGGGCGCACGCGTCGAAATGAAGGGCGTCCAGAGCCTCGACGACATCGACGATCTCGTCGCCGGCGAGGTCGGCCGACAGGTCGAGCTGTTGGGGATCGCCGAGGCGCTCGACGCTCGCGACGCCGCCGTCGCGGAGCCGACGGACGTGACGGCGGTCTTCGCCGACACGGACAGCGGCGTCATCGCCGGCGCGGAGGCCGTCCTCGGCGTCACGCTCGCCGGGTTCGACGGGCTCGTCGGCCGGGAGATACAGCCCGACCGACGCCTCGGGACCGAGCTCTCCGATCACGCCAAACGCCAGGGTGCCGGCGGTATCTTCCACACAGACGAGCTACCGGCCTACGGCGTCACCGAAGCGGAGGTCGACTCGCTGCGTGCGGCCGTCGACGCCGGCCCGGAGGACGCGGTCGCGATCGTCGCCGCGGACGCTGCGACGGCCGAGCGGGCGATCGAGGCCGTCGCCGAGCGCGCGGCGGCCGCGATCGACGGCGTGCCCGAGGAGACCCGCGGCGCGAACGATGACGGCACCTCGCGGTATCTCCGACCGCTCCCCGGCGCGGCTCGGATGTACCCCGAAACCGACGTGCCGCCGGTCGAGCCGGATCCCTCGGACGTCGAGCCGCCGGAGCTACTCACGGAGCGAGTCGAACGGTACCGGACCGAACTCGGGCTCGGCGCGGGGCTGGCCGAACAGGTCGCCTACGGCCGCCATATGCCGACGTTCGAGACCGCGGTCGATCGCGGCGTCGATCCGACGACGGCGGCGAGCACGCTCGAATCGACGCTCACCGAGCTCCGCCGCGACGGCGTTGCGGTCGACGCCCTCACCGACGGGCACCTTCTGTCGACACTCGATCTCGTCTCCGAGGGCGAGTTGGCGAACGAGGGGATCGGCCCCGTCTTGACGGAACTCGCCGCGGATCCGTCGCTGTCGGCCGAGGCGGCGATCGAGGCCGCCGGGCTCTCCGGTGTCGACCGCGAGACGGTCCGTGAGACCGTCGTCGAGGTGATAGAGCGAAACGCCGAGCAGGTCGAAAGCGAGGGGATGGCCGCCTTCTCGGGGCTCATGGGCGAGTGCATGGGCGCGCTCCGCGGCAAAGCCGACGGGGAGGTCGTCTCGGAGCTGCTCCGCGAGGAGATCGGCAAGCGGACGTAACGACGGTCTCCGGCGGACGGATCCGGGCGAGCGAGCGGGGGAAGCTTATTTGACGGCCTCGGGCGATTGGAGGGACGTATGAGCGAAACGGAGTCCGACGACGAGGAACCGACGGAAGAGGGGGAGCCGGCCGAAAACGGGGACGCCGAGCCGGCCGAAGCGGACGGTTCGGCCGGCGAGGACTCGGCCGACGGCGTCGTTCCGGTCGGTGTCAAGCTCGGCAGCACCCGGACCGTCGTCGTCTACCCCTCCCCGGACGGCGACGGCACCGAAATCATCCGCACCCTGACGTGTCTTGCGACCTACGAGGACGTTCTGACGGGCGAAGAACGCGTCCTCTACGGCGAGGAGGCCGCGACGGAGTACCCCGACACCGTCGAGTTCATGCTCCGTTCGGGGCTCCCCGAGGACGAGGGAAGCGCCGAGTCGGCCGCGACGTTCTTCAGGGAACTGCTCGACGCCAACGACGTACCGAAAGACAGCGCCGTCGTCTACGCGATCCCGACGATCGACAACGAGGCCGGCCTCGCGAACCTGGAGGCGGTCGTCGAGGGAAGCGCGATCGGCGAGAAGCTGGTCCGTAGCTACCCCGAGTCGCTGTGTGGCTCGTTGCCGGCCTTCGAGGACGAGCTGGGCGCGATCGACGACATCTTCGTCGCGATCAACATGGGATCGACGAACCTCGAGGTCTGTGCGTACCGCCGCGGCGAGCAGCTCGTCCCGCTGTCGACCGGGTCGATAACGGGCAACGAGGTCGACCGCCGGGTGGCGAACTACGTCGAGGAGGAAACCCAGGGACGGGTCAACATCGATCTCACGACCGCACGGGAGTACAAGGAGACCCACGCCGATTTCGAGCGCTTCGAACCCTTCACCGACGTCATCCAACAGCCCGGCGGCGGCTCCCACGAGTTCACGATCGAGGACAGCGTGATGGACGCCTGTGACGAGTACGTCGACGAGGTCGTCGACGAGGTGGCAAACGCCTTTCTCCCCGAGCTCGCGAACAGCTACATGAAGGTGTATCAGCTCGCCCTCGACAAGCCGATCGTGTTGACCGGGGGGATGGCGTGCGTACCGGGCATCGTCGAGGAGGTCGAGAGCCGGCTGAGCGAGGAACTCCAGCGCGACGTCACGGTGATCCGTCCCGAGCGTCCCGACCTGTCCGCCGCCGAGGGCGCCCACGAGATCGCCGCCCACCTCGCGGGCGAGCTGTAGGCCGCTTCGGCTCCCGAAACCGCCCGGACGTATATTTCCACGCCGGCGAAACCGCACGGACGAATGGGGAAACGCCGCATCACTGACCCCGGCGTCGTCGACCGGATCGACGTCAATCCGCCGGACCCGGAGCCGGCGGACTGTCTGCCGCCCGGCGAAACGCCGAAAGCGGCGGTTTCGCTTTCGCCGGGATGGATCGCCGTCACCGACCGCGAGTTTCTCCGATACCACCCCGAGTGCGATCCGGCCGTCGCCAGGGCCGAACGCTGGAGCGTCGACTCGGTCGCGCTTCGCCGCCGGGGCGGCCGGGCGCTGCTCGGCTACGTCCCCGGGGCAGCCCTGTACGCCGTCGTCGCGGTCGCCGTCGGCGGGCTCCTGCTCGCGGTCTCGCCGAGCGAGGTCGTCGCGGTCCCGGACGCCCCGGGGACCGGTGGGGTCGAGACGATCGTGGGGACGCTCGCGTGGACGAGCCGCCTGCTCGGGAGCGTGCTCCTCTTCAGCGGGATCCTCGTGGGGCTGTGTGCCGTCGCCGTCGTCGGCTACTGGTTCCTGTCGGACGATGTCGCGGTCGTGTTGGACCGTGGCTCGGCGGATGCGATAGAGTGTCCGACGGACCGACGCGCCGGTCAGCGGGCCATCGACACGCTCCGGGAAGCCGACCCGGAGCGGGCCGGCGGCGGATAGGGCACGACACGGCGCCCGAAACGGCCTCGGGGCTGATATACCCCCGCCGCGAAACACACGTAGATGCAGTCGCCAACGGGTTCCGACGCCGCGTTCCACGACGACGAGCGGGCGATGAGCCAACTCGCGGTTCTCGGTATCCTGATCGGGGCCGCGTTCGTTCTCGCCGGGACGTTGGCGATCGCGATGCTCGCCGGAATATAAAACCGACTGCCCGGACAGCACAAGCTACATGGACGCCGCCCGGCTACACTAACGTATGACTGACAGCGCCGAACACCGTCGGCTCGTCATCGTCGGCTCCGGTATCGCGGGACTGAGCGCGGCGATCTACGCCGCGCGCTCGAACAACAATCCGCTCGTGCTCGAAGGCCCCGAACCGGGCGGCCAGCTGACGTTGACGACCGACGTGGCGAACTACCCCGGGTTCCCGGAGGGGATCGGCGGCCCGGAACTCATAAACGAAATGAAGGCCCAGGCCGAGCAGTTCGGGACCGAGATCGACCACGGCGTCGTCGACGACGTCGAGCCGGGGCGGCCACACCGGATCGAGCTGCGCGACGGCACCGTCTACACGGCCGACGCCATCATTTCGGCCTCCGGTGCCTCCGCGAGGACGCTCGGCGTCCCCGGCGAGGACGAGCTCATGGGGTACGGCGTCTCGACGTGTGCGACCTGCGACGGGGCCTTCTTCAGGGGCGAGGACATGCTCGTCGTCGGCGGCGGCGACGCGGCCTGCGAGGAGGCCGCCTTTCTGACGAAGTTCGCCGACACCGTCTACGTCGCCCACAGACGCGAGGAGTTCCGCGCCGAGGACTACTGGACCGATCGCCTCGACGAGTTCGAGGCCGAGGGGGCAGTCGAGATCATGCGCAACACCGAGCTGCTCGAGATCTTCGGCTCCGCCGACGAGGGCGTCGACCGCGTCGAACTCGCCCGCAACCCCGGTGGGTACCCGACGGAGAAGCTCGACGACCCCGAGACCGAGCGCTTCGAGATGGACGTCGGCGCGGTGTTCATGGCGATCGGCCACACGCCGAACACCGGTTACCTGGAGGGGACCGGTGTCGAGCTGGACGCCGCGGGCTACCTGGAGACGGCCGGCGGCGACGGGGGCAACCAGACCGAAACCGGCGTCGAGGGCATCTTCGGCGCGGGCGACGTCGTCGATCACCACTACCAACAGGCCATCACGGCCGGCGGGATGGGCGCGAAGGCGGCGATCGACGCCGACGGTTACCTCGAAGAGGTAGCACGGCCCGAGGCGGCCGATCCGGCCGCCGCCGACGATTGATATCCCCGTTCTCGGGGGGCGCCACACGACACCACAAGAGGCTTTTGTCGCGGTGGGATAGCGGACGTATGACGGACGACACAGTCACGCTGCGTATCGAGGCCGACGAGGACGCCGACGAGGTCACGCTCCCGGGCGAGATGCTCGATCTGATGCGCGAGGGCGACGAGTCCGACCCCGAGATCGTCGGCGATCTCGCCCTGTTTTCCTGTGCCCAGCGGATCCACGCGACGGTCCACCACGCCGAGGGGGGCGACACCGAGGAGTACCGGGAGATCGAGGCGGCGACGATGGAGCTTTTCGAGGAGCGCTTCGGCGCGAGCTACGCCGAGTTGACTGGCCACGACCACTGACGCGGCACCCGTTTTATATCACGTCCCACGCGAGGACGACCCCCGAATCGAGGCGTTCGACCCCGACGAGTTCGAGTTCGGGGAACCCGGAGACGAACCCCTCCCCGTCGGCGAGTGTCGGCGCGTCCCGCCCGCCGATGACCGTGTTGCCGACGAAGACGGTGAGTCTGTCGACGAGGCCGTCGTCGAAAAGCGAGAAGATCAACTCGCCGCCGCCCTCGACGAGCAGTCGGTCGAGCCCCGCCGTTTCGAGGGCATCGACCCCGGCCGGGAGGTCAACCCGCTCCGTCCCCGCCACGACGAGCGTCGCGCCGGCGTCACGGAGCGCCTCGCGTCTCGACTCGGGTGCGGACTCGGTCGTCAACACGTACGTCTCCGTGTCACCGTCCAAGATCGCGGCATCGTTCGGGGTCCGACAGCTCGAATCGACGACGATGCGGGCCGGGGGGCGACACCCCTCGCCCAGTCGCGCCCTCCGGTGGGCTTCGTCGTGGCGGACGAGGGACGGATCGTCCGCGAGCACCGTCCCGACCCCGACGACGATACCGTCGGCCTCCGCCCGGAGCCGGTCGACCCTGGCGAAGTCCTCGTCGCCGCTTATCCGTATCTGCTCGCGCCGTCGCGTCGAGAGCTTGCCGTCGGCGCTCGTGGCGGCGTTGACGGAGACGTACATGCTTTGGCTGGGTCGGCCGCGGACAAAACAGTTCGGCGTGGCGGCGACGCTACGTCCCGTCGCTGTCCTCGTCGTTCGGTATCTCCCCGGTTGCCCGCATCGCCCCACGGCGAAGGACGCCCCGCATCGTCCGTGCCTCCCGGCCGGTCGGGTGCGCCCGCGAGACAAGCCGCCGGAACAGCCGTTCCGTCTTCGGGATCTTCTCCTCCGGGTGGCCGATGTCGTGGAGGTACGCCGAGAACGTCCCGTGGAGTCCTTCGATTTCGTGTTCTGCGGCGCGTTCGTGGGCCGTCTCCGGGTGTTGTGTCTCCCCGACGGTCAGCTCCCGGAGCTCGTAGAGGACGATCGTCGCGGCCTGTGCGAGGTTCAACACCGGGTACGACTCGCTCGCGGGGATCGAACAGATCCGATCGAGTTCGGCGAGCTCGTCGTTCGTCAGGCCGACCCGCTCGCGGCCGAAGACGATACACACGTCGGCGTCGACGCCGTCGAGTTCCCCGACGAGCTCGTCGGGGCGGAGAAACGGGTACCGGACGTGGTTCCGCCCGTCGCGGTTCGTCGTCGCGGTACAGGCGATCGTATAAAAGTTCTCCGCGAGGTATCCGAACTCGACGGTCTCCGCGTCGGGGAGGACGTCCTCGCGCGCTTGCCCGGCGAACCCGTAGGCCTCCCCCTCGGGATCGAGCTCCGGCGGATCGACGAGATACAGCTCGGAGAGCCCGAAGTTCTTCATCGAACGGGCGATACTGCCGATGTTGCCCGGCGTCTCGGCCCCGACGACGGCGACGGCGATCTCTGCCATCACCCGCCGTTCGGCGCGCGTTTTTATAAGCCCGTCCGTTCAGGCGTCGTCGTCGACGCTCGCGTCCGCCCCCGGATCGTCCGGGGGCTCCGCCCTGTGTCCGTCGGCGACGCGCTCCATCACGAGCCCCGCGACGCCCGCCGCGGCGAGGCCGATCCCGAGGGCGCGGAGCTGCCTGCGGTACTCGGGCTTCGCTTCGAGGTCGTCGGCGTTCTCGAAGTTCTTCCCGATGGCTTTCTTTATAAATGCGACGGAGAGTCCCGGAACGAGCGCGGTCGAGAGTCCCTGTACGATCGCCCACAGGGAGCCGGCTTTCCGGAGTTTCTCGCAGTTCATATACGGAACTGTAGCGGCCGTACACCTATTAATACCGTGGCACGATCCCGGCGACGTGCGACTCGGACGGCCGTCCGCGTAGGCCGACCGCTCCCCGCCACCGGGCGGGGCGGACGCGGGGGGTGACGACGGCCGGCGCTCGACACGGCGCGCCCTGTACGTCCATCTGGTTTGACGGTATACAACTCCACGATGAAATATAAGTATCCGAGATTTATACACGATCATAGCGTGACGGACGATCGGCAGCGTGGATACGACGACGTGAACGAGGACGGCTCGATCGACGGGTTGACGGCGGAGTTCGTCGATGTCGACGGGATCTCCACGCGCTACTACGACGAGGGCAGCGGCGACCCGCTCGTCCTCCTGCACGGCGGGACCTGGACCGGGTTCGCAAGCGCGAACACGTGGTCGAGAAACGTTTCGCGCCTCGCGGAGCGGTTCCGCGTGATCGCCCCGGACCGGCTCGGCAACGGGATGACCGACAACCCTTCGACCGAGGAGGCGTTCGTCTTCGACTCGGAGGTGACACATATGAAGGCGTTTCTGGAGACGCTCGACATCGGGTCGTATCACCTCTGTGGGCAGTCGCGCGGCGGCGGCCTCGCCGCCGAGTTGGCGGTTGACTCCCCTCGGGCCGTCGAGACGCTCACGATCGTGAACAGCGCGACCCTGGCGCCGGAGGCGTCGGGGTACGATCTCAGGCGGGAACGGCTCCACGCCGGAAAGCCCGACGACCCGGACTCCGGGACGTACTTCGAGGACCTGTTCCGTCACTTCGAGGAGACCCTCTCGTACTCGACGGGACACGTCACCGAGGAGTACGTCCGGGCTGGGGCCTACATGCGGCGCCGGCCGAAGGCGATGGCGACCGCCGCGGTGCTCGGTTCGGACCCGACGGAACCGTACTGGCGGCGCGAAACCCCCGAGACCGACCGATGGCATCGGTCGCTCCACGAGGCGATGTGGGAGACGGACCGCCGGATCGCCCTCGAAGGTGCGTTGACGATGCCCACGCTGCTTTACTGGGGCGTCGGCGATCCGACGATGCCCCTCCGGAGCGGCACCGCGCTGTACGACAAACTCGCAACGCACAACCCCGATGTCCGCCTGTACGCGGCGAGTCAGGCTGGCCACCACCCGTACCGCGAGCATCCGAGGGATTTCGAAAACGTCGTGTCGAACTTCGTCGGGACGTTCGGCCGGTAGCCGTCCGACCGACGGTGTATCCCCGGCCGTCGGGGACGGCCCTCGGTCTGTATCCCGGACGGAACGTTCCGGTATCGGTCGGTTTTAGCGACGCCCGCCCGTACCGGACGTATGCGAACGGTCGACGCCGCCGGACTAGAGATCGGCGACGAACATCCGCCCCGGATCATGGGCGTACTGAACGTGTCGAAGGAATCGCCGTACGACCCGAGCGTCTTCGACGACCCCGGCGAGGCCGCGGCTTACGTCGACGACGAACTGATCGGCGAGGGGGCCGACATCGTCGATGTCGGTCTCGAATCGGCGAACAAGAAGTTCGAGGTGCTCTCCGCGGCGGGCGAGCTCGAACGGCTCGACACGGCGATCGAGACGCTGGAATCGACGAGCGGCGACGCCGTCTGGTCGATCGAGACGAGATACCACGAAGTCGCCGAAGCGGCCCTCGACGCCGGCTTCGACATGGTCAACGACATCTGTGGGTTCGCCGACCCGGAGATGCCGACGATCTGTGCGGAGTACGACGTGGCCGTCTCGAAGATGGCGTCGCCGCCGGATCTCGAACGACCCGGTGCGATCGAGGACGTCGACGAGATCTACGACGCCCTCGAACGGAACGGCTTCACCGACAAGACGATCGTCGATCCCGCCTTCGGCGGGTGGTCCGAGGAGAAGACGGTCGACGACGACCGCGAGACCTTCGAGCGCCTCCGGGAGTTCCGCGGTTACGGGCGGCCGATCCTGGTCTCGATAAACCGCAAGAACTTCCTCCGGGGGATCGCCGGCCGCGACACCGAAGGGGCGTTGCCGGTGTCGCTCGCGGCTACCGCGATGGCCGTCGAACGCGGCGCCCACGTCGTCCGCACTCACGACGTCGCCGAGACGCGGGACGCGGCGCTTGTCGGCCACGAGTTCACCCCCGACCGGAGCCGCGACCCCGCCGTCGGTGTCGAGGAGCTCGACGTTACGACCGACCGCGAGTTCGCCCGCCACCTCGACCGACTCGGCGACGACGACGACGCCTCGGTGATCCCGCACGCGGTCGAGATCAGCCTCCCGGACGATGCCGAGTCGTTCCTTAGGCGGGAGGCCGCCTCGGCCGGCCTCGGCGTCTTCGGTGGTGACGGGCTGATCCTCGTCGGGACGCGCTCGGAGTTCGGGACCCTCGCCGGCGCGGTCGACGACGGCCCCGAGCCCGCGAAGGCGGCGCTGGAACGCGTCTCGGACGATATCACCGGTGTCTGACGGATGACGAACGCCCGACGTACGGTACAAGAAAGCTTATGCCAGATGCACCGGAAGGTTCGATTGGAAGCCCGAAGGGCACATCCGGGTAGGGGTACCTTGGTGCGCTTCGGGTCCAGTCTTTATACCGGATAGTGGCTATGCAGTACACCGACTGGGAGCCGATATACGCCTCGATACTCGACGCGTTCGGCTACGGCCGCGACGGCGACGAACGCGCCCGCGACCTGTTGGCCGCGACCGTCGCGGACGCACCCGTGCTTTCGCCGGCCGACCTCGATCTCGGTGGCACGGTCGCGGTCTGTGGGGCTGGGCCGTCGCTCGCCGACGAGCTTTCTCTCGCCGCCGGCGCCGACAGCGTCGTCGCCGCCTCCACGGCGGCGGACACGTGCCTCGAAGCCGGAATCGACCTCGACTGCATGGTCACCGACCTGGACAAAAACCCCGAAACGGCGCGGGCGCTGTCGCGGGCGGGCGTCCCGGTTGCGGCGCACGCCCACGGCGACAACACCGACGCGGTCGAACGGTGGGTCCCCGAGTTCGATCTCGGGGCGGTGCTCCCCACCACGCAGGCGGCTCCCACCCTGCCCGTGTGTAACCCCGGCGGGTTCACCGACGGTGACCGCGCCGCGTATCTCGCCGACGAGTGCGGGGCCGATCGGCTCGTCTTCCCCGGCTGGTCCTTCGACGATCCCTCGGTCGGCCCGGAGAAGGCCCGGAAGCTCCAGTGGGCCGAACGTCTCCTCCGACACCTGGAGGAGCGCCGCGGCGACCGCTTCGACGTTCTCGACGGCCGCCGCGACGGGATCGACCGCCTCTGGCTTTGAGCCGGGCGTCCAGGGGCCCCGACGCCCGGCCGCCGGATCGAACACCGTTATTTTCCCCGCGACCGTCCTACGTGTATGGGTTTTCACACGTTCGATCCCGGCCGGGCCGACGAGCTCGACGACGAATCGCGGTTCCGCTGGTGCTCCGGCGAGGAGCTGTTGTCGCTTCTGAGCCCCGGGCCGACGGAGACGATCGCCGATCTCGGCAGCGGAACCGGGTTCTACACCGATCTCGTCGCGCCGCACGCCGGCGCTGTCCACGCCGTCGACGTCCAACCCGAGATGCACGATCGCTACGCGGACAACGGGATCCCGGACAACGTCCGAACCGTCACGGCCGCCGTCGACGAGTTGCCGTTCGACGACGACGCCCTGGACGCGGCCGTCACGACGATGACGTACCACGAGTTCTCGGGGGCCGACGCGGTCGCCGAGATCGCCCGGACGCTCCGATCCGGCGGACGGCTCGTGATCGTCGATTGGTCGCGACACGGCCGGGGCGTCGCCGGCCCGCCGCTCGGGGAGCGACACGGCCTCGGCCACGCCGTGTCGGCGCTTCAGGACGGTGGTTTCACGGTCGAGCGAGCCGCCTCGCGGACCGAGACGTTCGTCTGCCGGGCGAGGCGGGAGTGACCGACCTCACCCCTGGAGCACGCCCCGGATCTCGTCGAGGCTTGCCTGCTCCGCGACGAGTGCGACCTGGTCGCCGGGCTCGATCTCCGTTCCCGGCATGGGGATCGTCATCGGCTCCCGGCTGCGGCCGTGGGCGTACACCCGCGCCCCGCCGGGCAGATCGATGTCGACGACCCGGCGACCGACCGCGGGCGATCCCTCCGGGATGTCGAGACTCGTCGCCGTGAGGTGCTCCGTCAGGTCGCCCAACACGTTCAGATCGCCGCCCAGGAGCGCGGTCTTCGCGCCCGCCGCACCCATCCGTTCGGGGTAGACGACCTCGTCGACGTCGGCCGCGTACTTGCGGTAGATCTCCTCACGGTAGTCCTCGTCGATGCGGAGGACGGTCCGACAGCCGTGGCCGTTGGCGATCATACAGGCGGTGAAATTGACGTTCAGATCGCCGGTGAGGGCGGCCACGGCGTCGGTGTCGTCGAGGCCGACCCCTTCGAGAACGCGTTCGTCCTCCCCGTCGCCGTGGACGACCTCGTACCCGCGGTCGTCGGCGGTCCGCGCTTTCGGCTCCTCGGACTCGACGATCACGACCTCGTGGCCCTCCGTGGCGAGGATCTCGGCCGTCCGTGCGCCGACGCGTCCGTACCCGACGATGATGAACTTCATGCGCGTGGTACGTGACCCCACGACAAAAAGACCGGTGTCGCTCAGTCCCGGCCGACGACCCGGGTCTGTTCGTGCTCCGGGAAGATCTCCGCGACGGCCTCGGGACCCCACTCCGAGCCGATCCGCGCACGGAGTTCGGTCTCGTAGTCGCCTTTGGGTATCTCCTCGCTCGGCCCGGATTCGACGCTCAGGTGCCGGTCCACGAGCCGGTCTATGGCGCCCCGGCCGAACCCCGAAAGCGGGGCGACGTAGTCGACCCCGCGGCGGTCCTCCAGGCTCTGTGCGGTCGCCCGCGAAACCGTCGGTACCCTGTCGTCACGGCGCGTTCCGTCGGCGACGACGTCGTACTCGGCGGCGACGGCTTCGAGCGCCGCCTCGTGGACGGTCTGGATGCCGGCGCGCGGAAAGCCGTCCGCCCGCATCCGTTCGGCGGCCTCGTCCGCGACCGTCGCGTCGAGTTCGACGGCCTCGAACGGGAACCCGAGCGCGTCGGCCGCCTCGCGGGCGTGTTTCCAGTCGTCGGTGATGCCGAAGTGGGCGGTTACGAGCGTCACCTCGTAGAACTCGTTCAAAAGCAGCGCCGACAGCGAGGAGTCCTTGCCGGCGCTGAACAGCAGTCCGCACTCCATCACCGACGCTGGATGTCGAAGCTCTTCGATTCGGGTTTCATCTCCTGGAGCAGCTCCTTCATTTTCTCCTCGTCGATCTTGCCGTTGAGCCGGCCGCTCTGTGCCAGCGCGACGATCTGCTGTTCGACCTGCTCGCCGAACTCCGGCTTCGACATCTGGACCGTGTTGAGCCGCTTTCTGGCCCCGTCGGTCAGCGCCTTCCGGAGCATCGCTTTCCGCTGTGCCTCGGCCTGCTGGCGCTGGGATTCGGCGGCTTCGGCCTCCCCGTCGCCCTGCTGTTCTTTGAGCTGTTCCATCTTCTTTTCGCGGAGTTCTTGAAGCTCCTCGTCCGTGGGATCGCCGCTCATACACGCACGTTATCGCCGCGAGCACAAAAACCGTTATCACTCCCGGCTACTCGCCGTCGCCCGACACGACGTCGACGCCGGCTACGTGATCGTCGTCGTCGAGTCGCATCACGACGACGCCTTTCGTGTTCCGGCCGACCTCGGAGACCTCCTCGACGCTCGTCCGCATTATCTGTCCCGACTCGCTCATGATGACGAGACCGTCGTCCGGCGAGACGGTGTTGATGGCACAGACGGGGCCGTTCCGATCGTCGGTCTTGATGTCGATGAGCCCCTTTCCGTATCTCGACTGCCGGCGATACGCCGAGAGGGGGGTCCGCTTCCCGTAGCCGTTTTCCGTCACCGTGAGCAGGTGGCGGTCGTCCTCGGCGTCGGCCGCCACGAGCCCGGCCACCAAGTCGTCGCCCTGCAGATCGATCCCGTTGACGCCGCGGGCCGACCGTCCCATCGCGCGTGCGTCGGCCTCGGTAAATCGGATCGTCATCCCGTTTCGGGTACCGACGAGGAGGTCACCGTCCCCGGACGTGACCTCGACGTCGACGAGGGAGTCGCCCTCCTCCAGGCTGAGCGCCCGGATCCCGCCGGAGTGGACGTTCTCGAACGCGGAGACGGCGGTCCGTTTGACGTATCCGTTTCTCGTCGCCATCGCCAGATACCCCTCGTCGATGTCGTCCGTGTTGACCACGGCGGTGATCTCCTCGCCGTCGTCGAGATCGATGACGTTGACCGCCGACGTGCCGCGGGCGGTCCGGCCCATCTCCGGCAGCTCGAACACCTTCAGCCGGTAGACCTGCCCGTGGTCGGTGAAACAGAGGAGATAATCGTGCGTCGAGGCGGTAAAGACCGTCGAGACGCGGTCGCCCTCCTTCGGCCGGGAGCCGATGATCCCCTTGCCGCCGCGGTGTTGGGGGTCGAACTCCGACAGCGCCATCCGCTTGACGTAGTCCTCCTCGGAGACGGCGACGACGACCTCCTCCTCGGCGATGAGGTCCTCGCGGGTCACGGAGCCCGCGTCCTCGATGATCCGCGTCCGCCGCTCGTCGTCGTACTCCGCTTTGATCTCGCGGAGCTCCGATTTTATGACTTCGAGCAGCTCGCGTTCGTCGTTCAGGATCGTCTCGAGGCGCTCGATCTCGGCTTGAACGTCGTCGTACTCGGATTCGATCTCGCCGGCCTCCATCGAGGTGAGCGAGCCGAGCTGCATCCGGACGATGTGTTCGGCCTGGGTCTCGGAGAGATCATAGGCCTCCCGCAGTCCCGCCATCGCGGCGTCCCGGTCCTCGCTCTCGCGGACGAGCTCGACGACGTTCTCGACGTTGTCCAGCGCTGTGAGCCGCCCTTCGAGGATGTGTGCGCGGTCCTCGGCCGCATCGAGTTCGAACTGCGAGCGCCGCCGGACGACCGCACGGCGGTGGTCGACGAACGCCTCCAGCAGCTCCTTGAGGTTCAGGATCCGCGGCTGGTCGTCGACGAGCGCGAGCGAGATGACCGAGAACGTGTTTTCGAGGTGGTGTTCGAGCAGCTGGTTTCTGACGACGTCGGCGTTCGCGCCGCGTTTGCACTCGACGACGACCCGGACGCCGTTTCTGTCGGACTCGTCACGGATGTCCCGGATCCCCTCGATCGAGCCGTCGGTCACGTCGTCGGCGATCCGCTCGATACGGCGCGCCTTGTTCTGTTGGTAGGGGAGCTCGGTGATGACGATCCGGTCGCTCCCCGTCTCGTCGTACTCGGTCTCCATCTCGGCCCGCACCCGGAGCCGGCCGCGTCCCTCGGTGTAGGCGTTCCACAGCCCCTCCCGGTTGACGATGTTCGCGCCGGTCGGGAAGTCCGGTCCTTTTATGTATCCGTCGGAGTCCGGCGTGTCGATGAGCTCCGAGACCGAGCACTCGGGGTCCTCGACGACGTGGATCGCGGCGTCGATCACTTCCCCGAGGTTGTGCGGCGGGATGTTTGTCGACATCCCGACCGCGATCCCCGAGGCGCCGTTGACGAGGAGGTTCGGGATCGCCGCCGGCAACACCGCCGGCTCGGTCAGCCGGTCGTCGTAGTTCGGCGCGAAATCGACCGTGTCCCTGTCGATGTCCGCGAGCAACTCCTCCGCGATCGGCGCCATCCGCGCCTCGGTGTACCGCATCGCCGCCGGCGGGTCGCCGTCGACGGACCCGAAGTTCCCCTGGCCGTCGACGAGCGGGTAGCGCAACGAGAAGTCCTGTGCCATCCGCGCCAAGGCGTCGTAGATCGCCGAGTCGCCGTGGGGATGGTAGTTCCCCATCGTTTCGCCGATTATCGAGGAGGACTTGCGGTGGCCCGACCGGGAGGTGACGCCCATCTCGTCCATCGCATAGAGGATGCGCCGTTGGACGGGCTTGAGGCCGTCGCGGGCGTCGGGCAGCGCACGCCCGACGATGACGCTCATCGCGTAGTCGATGTAGGACTGCTCCATCTCGTCCTCGATGCGGACGTTCCGCACCTCGTCGGCCGGCGTGTTCGGGCTCTCGGAGCTCATATGTCGATCCACTCCGCCTCGGCGGCGTGTTCCTTGATGAACTGTTTCCGCGGCCCGACCGCATCACCCATCAACACGCTGAACATCCGGTCGGCCGCGGCGGCGTCCTCGATCGTGATCCGCTTGAGAATGCGGTTTTCGGGGTTCATCGTCGTCTCCCACAGCTGTTCGGGGTTCATCTCGCCGAGCCCTTTGAACCGCTGGACCTGGCTCGGCGAGCCGTCACAGACCTCCTCGACGATCTCGTCGCGTTCGGCCTCCGTCATCGCGTCGTACGTCTCACCGCCGTGGCGGATCCGGTACAGCGGCGGCTGAGCGGCGTAGACGTAGCCGGCCTCGATGAGCGGCGTCATGTGTCGATACAGGAAGGTCAAAAGGAGCGTCCTGATGTGTGCCCCGTCGACATCGGCGTCACAGAGGATGACGATCTTCTCGTAGCGCGTCTCCCCGATGTCGAACTCCTCGCCGATCCCGGTCCCGATCGCGGTGATCAGGTTCCGGATCTCGTTGTTCTCGAGAATGCGGTCGAGGCGGTGTTTCTCGACGTTCAGGATCTTCCCGCGGATCGGGAGGATCGCCTGGAACTCCGGGTCGCGGCCCTGCTTGGCCGAGCCGCCGGCGCTGTCGCCCTCGACGACGAACAGTTCGGCGTCCTCGGGGTTCCGCTCCCGGCAGTCGGCGAGCTTCCCGGGCAGCGACGTCGATTCGAGGGCCGACTTCCGGCGCGTCAGCTCCTCGGCTTTCTTCGCCGCCTTTCGCGCTTTCGCCGCCTCGACGGCCTTCGAGACGATCGCCTCGGCGGTGTCCGGGTGCTCCTCCAGATACGTCGCCAACTCCTCGTGGACTGCCCCCTCAACGATGCCCCGGACCTCGCTGTTGCCGAGTTTCGTCTTCGTCTGGCCCTCGAACTGCGGGTCGGGGTGTTTGATCGAGATGACCGCGGTCAGCCCCTCGCGGATGTCCTCGCCTTTCAGGTTGCCGTCGAGATCCGAGAGCATCCCGTTGGACGACGCGTAGTCGTTTATGACGCGTGTGAGCGCCGTTTTGAACCCCGTGAGATGTGTTCCCCCCTCGCGAGTGTTGATGTTGTTCGCGAAGGCGTGGATCGATCCCTGGACGCCCGCCGTCGCCTGGATGGCGATCTCGACGCTTATGTCGTCGACCTCGTCGTCGAAGTAGACGATGTCCTCGTGGAGGGTCTCGCGGGTCTCGTTGAGATACGCGACGAACTCCCTGATCCCGCCCTCGTACTCGAAGACGGACTCCGGGCCGTCCTCGCCCCGCTCGTCCCGTAAGGCGATCTCGACGCCGGGGTTGAGAAAGGCGAGCTCGCGGAGGCGCGCCTCGAGCGTCGAGTACTCGAACCCGGTGGCCTCGAAGATGTCGCCGTCGGGCCAAAACCGGATCTCCGTGCCGGTCTCCTCGTCGGGGCCCATATCCCGGACCCGTTCGAGGTCGCCCTCCGGTTCGCCGTGGTCGAAACGGTGCCGCCAGACAGCGCCGTCGCGTTTGATCTCCACTTCGAGCCACTTCGAGAGCGCGTTGACGACGGAGACGCCGACGCCGTGGAGCCCGCCCGAGACCTGATAGGACTTGCTGTCGAACTTCCCGCCCGCGTGGAGGACGGTCATGATGACCTCCACGGCCGGGCGTTCGTGTTCGCTGTGCGTGTCGACGGGGATCCCCCGGCCGTCATCGGAGACGGTCACCGACCCGTCGTCGTTCATCCGCACCTCGATGGTGTCACAGTGGCCGGCGAGCGCCTCGTCGATCGAGTTGTCCACGACCTCGTAGACGAGATGATGGAGGCCGCGGGTGTCGGTCGAGCCGATGTACATCGCCGGACGCTTCTGAACCGCCTCTAACCCCTCGAGGACCTGTATCTGCCCGGCGCTGTATTCACTATCCTGAGACATCTGATACCTATCAGCCGTAAGTGCCCGGCGCTGATAAATCCCCCGCACGCGCGCGAGCGCGACCGCGAGCACCACCGAACCGCCGTCGGATAGCCCACGGGAACGCCGTCGGTCGGAGCCGTCTCACGACGGACGCGGTCCATCGAAGGGCAGCCACGGCGTTCCCACCGGCCCCGGTGTCGGGAGCCGCATCCACGTCCGATCGCCGTGTCGGGTATTTAAACCACTCCGCGGAGTACGGCCGGTATGACCGGCGGCGAGCCCGAAACGGACGGGGAGTCGACGCTCTCGTTGACCCGCGAGGAGATGCGGACGACGTTCGAGTACCAGGTCGATCGGCTCAAGGAGATAGACAGCAAAGCGATCGAGATCCTGAAGGCGAACGTCCTCCTGATCGGTATTCTCGTCACCGCCGCGTCGATCCTCGTCCAGACCGACGTCCGGGTGACCGAGTTTATAAACGCTTTCACCGTCACCGGCGCCCTGCTTCTGTTCGTCTCGACCGGGCTGGCCGGCGTGACGTACACCGCGTCGAACCTCCGTGGAGGGCTCGACGCCGACGCCGTCGAGCGTGCGATCGCCGGCCACCGGGGCCGCACCGACGACGCGTTCGAGGCGCAGCTGCTGCGGAGCTACGGCCGGTGGATCGAGTACAACGCGCAGGTGACGGCGGTGAACGACATCCTCGTGACCGTCACCGTCCTCCTCGTCATCGTCTCCTTCGCGTACGTGGTTGGCGGCCTCGCCGTGGCCGCCGCCGGTCTCTCGACGCTCGCCGCCGCCGTCGCCTTCGTCGCGTTTACGATCCCGATCGCGGCGTTCGTCCGGCTCGCATACCACATGGACCACCTCGGAACCCCGAGCGAGGAGGCGGACGTCGAGACGTTCTCCGGCGTCCGGCTCTCGAAGGGCGGGACGCGCGCGGAGGGGGCCGAAGCGCTCAAACGGATGCTCCTCGGATCGGCGCCCGAACCGGGCGACGGCGAGGAGTGACGCGGGGGATTCAGTTTCACCGTGGTCCCGACGGGGTTTTACGTTCCGGGGAGTTTAACTCCCGGTAGATGACTTCGTACCAGTCGGAACTCGGGGAGGGCGGCGCCGTCGCCGAGGAGCTCGCCGAGAACCAACGCTCCATCTCCATCGCCGAGTTCTTCGAAAAGAACAAGCAGATGCTCGGCTTCGACAGCGACGCGAAGGCCCTCGTCACGGCCGTCAAGGAGGCCGTCGACAACGCCCTCGACGCGACCGAGGAAGCCGGGATCCTTCCCGACATCTACGTCGAGATCGAGGAGGTCGGCAGCTACTACCGCCTCGTCGTCGAGGACAACGGGCCCGGAATTACGAGAGAGCAGATCCCGAAGGTGTTCGGGAAGCTGTTGTACGGGTCGCGTTTCCACAGCCGGTCGCAGTCGCGCGGTCAACAAGGAATCGGGATTTCAGCGGCTGTACTGTATGCTCAGCTAACGTCCGGCAAGCCAGCGAAGATCACCTCGAAGACCGAAACCGGCGACGGGGCGCGGTACTTCGAGCTCACGATCGATACGGACACGAACGAACCGGAGATCGATGTCGAGTCCGAAGCGACGTGGGAACGCCCCCACGGGACCCGGATCGAGATCGAGATGGAGGGGAACATGCGGGCGCGAAAACAGCTCCACAACTACGTCAAATACACCGCTGTGGTCAATCCCCACGCCAGGATCGAGTTCCACGAACCCGACGAGTCGTTCAAGTTCGAGCGCGTCACCGACGAACTCCCGCCCGAGACCGAGGAGATCCGGCCACACCCCCACGGCGTCGAGCTCGGAACGCTCCTGAAGATGCTCGACGCGACGGAGTCGTACTCGCTTTCGGGGTTCCTCCAGGGGGAGTTCACCCGCGTCGGGGCGAAGACGTCGACGGATATCCTCGACAACTTCCGGGACAGACACTTCGGCCGCGAGGTCGCGTGGCGGCCGCCGCGGGCGACCGACGACGCCGACGTCGAGGCCGCCGTCGCCGACGCCGTCGCGAACAAATCCCCGTCGGCGACGGCGGCGTTCGCCGAACGGGTCGCCGAGGCGGTCGGCGACCGCGAGCGGATCGCCCACGGCGAGCTCGTCGCCCTCGCCGACGAAACCGCCGACGGGATCGAGACGGAGTTCGACGAGACGTTCGGGTCGACAGTCCGGGAAAAGGCCGTCGCGGCCGCGTGGGCCGAGATCGTTGTCGATCGTCGGGCCGACTGTTATGCGATCGTCGACGAGGCGACGACGAGCCGCAAGGACGACGCGGCGATCGAGGGGCTCGCGGGACGGCTCGCCGAGAAGTTCGTCGGCCAGGACGACCACAGAAACCGGGTGACGCGCGAGGCGCTCCGGTCGTTCGTCGACCGGGCCGCCGACGCGACAGAGGAGTTCGACGACGCGACGTTCGGGGAGACGGCCCGCGAGAACGTCGTCGAGGCGGTCTGGGATCGGTCTGTCACCGTCCCGGACGAGCCGCCGACGGTGAGCCGGGTCGCCGACGAACGCGACGCCGCGGCGGAGTTTCTGGAGGCGATGCGCGAAACCGACATCCTCTCGCCGCCGACCGACTGTCTCGCCCCGATCTCCGAGGCGCTCGTCCTCGCCGGGTTGAAAAAGGAGTACGACGCGGATTTCTATACGTCCGTGACCCGCGACGCGGCCGTCCACGGTGGCGACCCCTTCGTCGTCGAGGTCGGGATCGCCTACGGCGGCGAGATCGGCTCCGAGGGGGGCGTCGAGACGCTCCGGTTTGCGAACCGCGTCCCGCTCGTCTACCAACGCGGGGCGTGTGCGACCGTCGACGTGGTCAAGAACGTCAACTGGCGCAACTACGGTCTCGATCAGCCCGGCGGGAGCGGGATGCCGAGCGGTGCGGCGGTGATCATGGTCCACGTCGCCTCGACGAGCGTGCCGTTCACGAGCGAGTCGAAGGACGCTGTCGCGAACATCCCCGAGATCGAGGACGAACTCAGACTCGCTTTACAGGCGGCCGGCCGCGACCTCCAGTCACACCTCAAAAAGCAGCGATCCCTGCAGAAACGCCGCCGGAAGCAGGACGTTATCGCCGACATCCTCCCGGACATGGCCGAGAAGCTCTCGGAGGTCACCGAGCGCGAACCGCTCGACGTCGAGGACTCGCTGGCCCGGATCATGAACAACGTCCTGGTCGAGCGAACCGTCGAGGGATCGACGGTCCGGCTGTCGATCCACAACCACGGCGGGACGAGCGTCTCCCCGGACGTGACGGAGATCGTCACCGCCGACCCGGGCGACCCAGAGGGGGCGACCGTCGTCGAGATGGACGGCGAGTGGTTCCTGAAGTGGGCTCCGACAGTCGGGAGCGGGGCGACCGAGACACTCGAGTACGCGATCGACGACGAGGCGACCTTCGACGTCTCCATCGAGGGCATCGAGGCGGAAAAACTGACGATCAACGCATAACATGAGCACCGAATCAGACACCGACGTGAAGGACGAACTCGCCCGCGAGCAGCTGATCGAGCTCGCGGGGGAGTTCTACGACCAGTTCGCCGACGGGACCGTCCCCGAGATGGAGATCCCGACGCGGACGAAGAGCAACATCGTCTTCGACGAGGACAAGGACGTCTGGGTGTACGGCGACCGGACCTCGACGCGATCGGCAAACAGCGTCCGGGGCGCCCAGAAGCTCCTCAAGGCGATCTACACGATCGAGTTCCTCGCCGACCAGCTCGAACAGGAGCGCTCCTCGACGCTGCGGGAGCTGTACTACCTCTCGGAGTCGTGGGACGAGGAGCGCGCGCAGTTCTCCGGGCAGGACGAATCGAACCAGCTCGTCGAGGACCTGGAGATCGTCAGCGGGGTCACCCGCGAGGACTTCCATATGCGGCCCGAGGAGTCCGGGGCGACGATAATGGGTCCGCTGTATCTCCGCGAACAGACCCGCCGCGGCGAGCGGGAGATCCACTGTCAGGAGGACGTCGGCGAGGGGGGCTACCAGATCCCGAACAACCCCGACACGATCGAGTTTCTCGACCACGACGCCGACTTCGTGCTCTGTGTCGAGACCGGCGGCATGCGCGATCGGCTCGTCGAGAACGGGTTCGACGAGGAGTACAACGTTATCGTCGTCCACCTCAAGGGCCAGCCCGCACGGGCGACCCGGCGGATCACGAAGCGGCTCCACGACGAGCTTGATCTCCCGGTCGTCGTCTTCTGTGACGGCGACCCGTGGTCCTACCGGATCTACGCCTCCGTCTCCTACGGCTCGATAAAGTCCGCGCACCTCTCGGAGTATCTGGCGACCCCGAGCGCGGAGTACGTCGGGATCCAACCCGTCGACATCGTCGACTACGATCTCCCGACCGACCCGCTCAGCGACTCGGATATCAACGCACTCGAGAGCGAGCTGGACGATCCGCGGTTTCAGGACGACTACTGGACCGAACAGATCGAACTACAACTCGACATCGGCAAAAAGGCGGAACAACAGGCGCTCGCCTCCCGCGGGCTCGATTTCGTGACCGACACCTACCTCCCCGAGCGCCTCCGGGAGATGGGCGTCCTGTAGCCTGCGCTCAGGCGCCGCCGAGCCCGAGCTCGTCCGGCACTTCTGCGAGCGAATCGACGACGTGGTCCGGCCGAACGTCGCTTTCCTCGACGTCGTCGTCCGTCGCGATCCCCGTCCGGACCAGCACGGTCGTCATCCCCGCCCGCTCGCCGAGGGCGATATCCGTGTTCAGCCGGTCCCCGACGACGAAACACCGTTCCGCCGGCGAGCCGAGCGCGTCGAGGGCGGCCCGTCGAGCCTCGGCCGAGGGCTTCCCGAGCGTCTTTTCGGGCTCTCGGTCGGCCGTCCCGCCGACCGCGTTCACGATGGCGCCCGATCCGGGGGCCATCCCGTCGGCGGCTGGGATCAGCCGATCGGGGTCGGTACCGTAGAACGTCGCCCCCGACGCGATCGCTTTGTAGCCGGCGACGAGATCGTCGTAATCGAAGGCGTCGGTCCACGAGACGACGAGCACGTCGGCCCCGGCCGGCTCGTTCGCGAGTTCGAGCCCCGCGGCGTCGAACTGCGCCGCCAGCCCCTCGTCGCCGATCAGAAAGACGGTATCGGAGGCGTGTTCCGAGGCGAGATATTCGGTCGTGACGGTGCCGGCCGACAGTATCTCCTCGGGAGTCGCGTCGATCCCGAGCCCCGACAGCCGTTCGGCGTACGCCGCCCGGGACTTCGTCGGGTTGTTCGAGAAAAACAGCGGCCGGACGCCGGCCGCCCGGAACCGGTCGATCGCGTCGGCGGCCCCCGGAAGCGCCGCGTCGCCCCGGTAGACCGTTCCGTCGAGATCCAACACCGCACCCTCATAATCCATGCCGAACGCTACGGTCCGGGCCGTCTTAAGCGTCCGTTTCGTCGGTCGGGCGGTGCCGGCCGGTGTCGGCGACCCCGACCGGCGGCTGTGGCGCTTCCCGCCATCGGGGATCCTCGATATCGAACGCGTCCGGGCCGTTCGCGTCGTGTCCGACTTCGCGTATCGTAGCCTGACAGCTGAGTCGATACGGAAACCCCGGAGCGGATTACGTCGAGCCGACGGTTCCCTCGGGGAGCTCCGCCCCGATGGATTCGAGGCGCTCGCGGCGGCGCTCGTCGCGGCGACGGTGGACGGACCCTTGAAGCCGGTCCCCGACCGTCTCGCGCAACTGCGTTGCCCGCTCGGCGTCGATATCGAGCGCGCGTGGTTCCCGGTTCGTCAGCCCGCCGGAACCGGCCGTGTCGATGACGACCGAGGCGAGGCGCCGCCGTCGTTGGAACACTGTCTGGGAGTCGAGGACGGTCTGGACGCGGTAGTACGGCACGACCGTCGTCGTCCGGGTCCAAAAGCCCTCCCTGAGCACGATGTAGTCCGACTGAACGGCGTACCCGAGGTTCAGCCACTTGAGGTGTGCGCCGACGAGGGCGACCGGAAGGAGGGCGAGCGTCAGATACCACGCGAACGTGAGCCCGGTGTAGCGATCGATCGCGAACGCGGCCCCGATCGCGACCGCCGCGAGAGCCGTGTACCGGAACGCGTACCGCTCCCTGGCGCGCTTCGGCGGGCGCTCGAAGTCGACCGGGTCGAACCGCTCGATCGACCTCGCCAGATCGACGACGCGCTTTCTGTCCGCGAGCGGCACCGCCGACTGCGATCCCGAATCGTTCGGGCCGTATCCTGCGGTTTCGACCGCCAGCGAGGCGTAGCCGAGCCGCCGGGCGATGAAGTTCTCGGAGATCCCGAGCGTCTGGACTTTCTCCAGCGGGATCGTCCCGCTGAAACGCTGCAACAGCCCCCGCTCGTAGAGGAGTTCGTCGCTCTGTCTCGAGAGGCGGAAGCCGTAGTAGTTCGTCACGGCGAGGACGCCGCTTATAAGGGCCGTGACTCCGATGACGGCGGCGGCCGCGAGCGGGGCGGTCACGGCGAGGCCGACGAGCGGATCGGTGAACCGCTCCCGAAGCGACGGCGAAACGACGGGCAACAGGACGGTGACGAACGACAGCAGCCGGAGGTCGATACCGACGATGCCGAGCAGGACGAGCTCCTTTCGCGTCACCGCGAACAGCTCCCGCTCGGGGTCGGGGTCGGTGCCGGGCGCCTCGACCGCGTCGCCCCGTTTCAGGCGGCCGATCTCCGATCGGAGCCGCTCGGCCTCGTCGAAGCTCACGTACCGGAGGGAGGCCTCCGTCGAGGATCCTCCGGCGGTTTCGAGGTTGATCTGTGCGATGCCGAGCGCTCGCTGGACGACGTTCCGGCTGATGTCGACGTTTTGGACGCGCCCGATCGGGATCTCGCGGTTGCGTCTGGAGACGACGCCGGAGGCGATATCGAGGGTGTCGTCGTCGAGTTCGTACTCGAAGCGCTGGTAGTACACCAGCTGGTAGGCGAGCGCGACGACGAACCACCCGACGACGACGATCCCGATCCCGGAGGCGCCACCGAGCGCCGGCGACCCGATGAGGATGAACACGAGTATCCACGCCAGCCGCACGACGGATTCGCCCGCCCGGAACGGGATCGATAGCGGATCGAGCTTCATCAGACCGCGTCTTCGCCCTCGGCGGCGATCGCGAGCTGTTTCAGTCGGGTCTGGAGGTCGTCCGCCCGTTCGGGCGTCAACCCGGGGATCGAGACGTCCGCGCCCCTCGACCCCGCCGTGTACACGACCGTCGTCGCTAGCCCGAACACACGCTCGATCGGCCCGCGGCGCGTGTCGACGTGTTGGATCCTGACGTACGGCGCCACGGTGTTGACCCGCGTGAGGACGCCGCGTTTGAGATACAGCGAGTCGGCCCGGACCTGATACATCCAGATGCGGTACCTGAGCACCGAAAAGACGACGCCGATGAGGAACACGGCGGCGAAGACGACCCCGCCGACCCACGCCCCGCCGGGCGAGAACACGGTGAACGCGACCGCCGCGATGACGCCGAGGATCGCGGCTGAGATCCCCGACTGGATGATCCAGACGCCCTGGATCGCCGACTCCAGCGTCTGTGGCTCGCCGGTCAGCTCGTCGATATCGGGGATCGACTCCCCCTCGCCCGTGTCGGTGCGTTCGGTTCCCGCTCCGTCGACGCGCCGAACAGCCGGTTCGAGCCCGTCGAACTCGAACCGACCGGCGGCCGGATCCCCGTCGATGCGTCGGGTCGCCGAGGTCGGCTCGTCGTCCGTTCTCCGGACTGCCGCCGTGAGCTCGTCACCGAACGGGCTACTCGCCGTCCGGTCGCCGTCCGTGTCGTCCATTAATGGCCCCTGTGAGCGCGACGTATTTAATAAACCGTATCGGGTCCGATACTGCCCCGGTTCAGAGCCGCCGGATCCGCCCGGCGGTGACGTCTATCGGGGCGGCGGCATGGAGCCGCGGCGCCCCCTCCGGGCGGTCGAACCCGCTGGCGGCAAACAGCGTGTTCTCCCCGATCTCCGCCCACGCCGGAGCGAGCCGCCACGGCTCGTGGCCGATGTCGCCGTAGTAGATGCGGCCCCGCTCGTCGGCGGTATAAAAACGGTATCGCTCCGTGAGAAACGCCGCGAGCGATCCCGGCTGTGGTTCCGAGAACGGCCCGTCGGGGCCGTACCGACCCTCGAAGCGTGCCGACGGCGCGCCCGACGACAGCCGCCGGCTCCGGAACGACACCTCGCGGGTTCGTCCCTCCCCGCGCGCCTCGATCGTCATCGCCGCCCGGTAGTACGGAAGCTCGAAGAGGGCTCTGGCGAGGGTGACTCCGATCCGGTCGTCCGCATCGAGATTGAAGAAGTACACGCCCGGGGTGCCGTCGGCCATGACGTAGGTCCGGAGGTTCAACTCGCCGAACCCGAGCCCGACCGGCGATCCGCGCGGGCGGATGTCCGACATGACGAACGGGACGACGCCGAGGTACGCGTCCCCCTCGAAGGTGTCGACGGAGAGCCCCTCGGGAAGCGCTTCGGCGACCGTCTCGGGGGCGACCCGCCAGTGCGCGAAGAGGAGGTCCCGCCACCGCATCGACAGAAGCGAGAACATACCGACGGTTGTGTCGGCGCCGTCGTTTGGGTGTCGGAACCGGAAGCGACAGCCGCGACGGGCGGGCCCGCCGAGGTACATACGGCGCGGACGGATCCACGACAGCTCGACGCCCGCCGAGCCGAGCGTCGCGTGCTCCGACGGGAGCCCCCACCGGCACGGAGGGAGACCTACCCAAGCCGTTCGGCGTCGACGCCCCGAACCCACCGCCGGACGACGACGGCGCCGACGACCGCCGCGGTGACGTAGCCCGCGAGGTGGACGTACGTCACGAGCGTTGGACTGTCGATGGCAAAGCGTGCGATCGTGGTGGCCGGATGCTCCGGGAGCACGGCCAGCGCGGCGAAGATCGCCAACAGCCCGAACGAGTAGCTCAACTGCGCCCGCTGGCGGACGGGGATGGTGATCGAGAGGACCACCGCGAGGGCGACAGCAAGCGTCGCGAAGGCGGTCGAGATGGCCACGATCGGGGCGACGTTGGCGATCGCGATGTCGTTCGCCGTCAGGAGCGCAAGCCAGAGGGCGACCTGTACCGGGGTCAGCGCCGCCATCACCCCGGCCTTCCCGTCGACGATGTCGAGAAGCGACGCCGGGGTGACGCGGAGTAACTCGAGCGTCCCCCGTTCGATCTCCTCCGTCAGCGAGTCGACGACGATCGCCCCGCTTATGAACACCGGGAGGAAGACCAACAGCGGCACGAGAACGGTGTAGGGAAACCCGAAGTACGGGCTGGCGTCGACCGATGGGGGGAGCGTGAGGGGTGGATCGCTCAGGGCGGCCTCGCGATCGGCCCGTTCGGTCCGTTCGAGTTCCTTCAGCGCCGCCCGGAGCTGGACGACGATGAGCGTCTTTTGAACGCTCGCCTGTGGGGCCTCGATACGCACGGCTATCCGCCCCTCGGCCCGCGTCGCGTGGGCGGTCGCCTGGACCCGGTTGTCGTCGAAGGCGGCACGCGCACCGGCTCGGTCCTCGAACCCACGGGCCGAGAGCCCGTCGACGCCGTCCGCCGCCGCCACCAAGGCGTCGGCCGCCTCGCCGGTCACGCCGACGACGACGTCGTCCTCGGCGCTCCCGGGCTCGTACAGCGAGGTCAACCCGACGACCAGAAACGACGAAAAGCCCGCGATGATGACCTGTATGAGCACCGCAAGCAGGATCGTCTTCTCCCGGGAGAGCGATCGCAGCTCGCGTCCGGCGACCGTGGTCTTAGACAAGCGCACTCACCACCGCGACGTTGTAGGCGAGATGGACGAGGATCGCGGCACAGAGCCCAAGCACGAACAGTCGCCGGCCGCGAGACGCTCCGAGAGCGGTCAGCGTCGCGGTGAACACGTGCAACGCAAGCGGCGCGAGGGCCAGCGCCGCGATCACCGCCGGATCACCGGTCCCGAACCCGGTCTGGAAGGCGGCGTCGGCGACGGCGAGCTCCGGGAGCCCGACGAACTGGACCACGAGCGTCACCTTTTCGGCGAAAAAGAACGCGAGCCCCGAGGCCGACCCGACGACGACCGCGACGGCGAGCGTCCGCTCGTACCGGGCGTGGACGTAGCCCGCGTATATGGGTAGCCCTTTTGCGAGCTCCTCTATGACGGCGATGACGCCGAACACGAGCGGGATCGAGAGCGAAAGCGGGAGCGCAAACAAGACTGCAACGGCGAGCAGCTCGGCGACGAAGACGAAGGGGACGAGCAGGGCGACGACGACGCCGACCCCCCTGGGACGGTGGATCCGGCTCGCGAGCGCGTCGAGGACCTTGTAGTGGACCGGCCGCTGTGTGAAGAGATCCTCCTCGCGGTAGAGGCCGATCCCGAACAGAAAACAGATCGCGGCGACGAGCGTCGGCGGTCCGACGGCGAACGCGACCTGCCCGGCAGTAACGGCCGCCCCTGTGAGGTCCTTTATCGCGAGCGTCAGCGGCGAGACAAAGGCGACGCGGCTCGTCTCGGCGAAGATGGCCGGGACGAACGCGTACGTCGTCAACACCGTACTTATCGTGACGGTCACGAACGTCAACTCCTTGAACGACCGGGCGAACATCGCCCCGAGGAACGTGGTTCCGAGAAACAAAAGCGCAAGCGGCACCACGGCGAGCACCGAGAGGGCCCCGCCCCCGGCGCCGAGCAGCCACAGCCCGGCGACGATACCGACGGTGACGCCGATCGCGGCCGAGAGGTACGGCAGTGTCTTGCCGGCGACGATCTCGGCGCGGCTCACCGGGGCGACGAGAAGCAACTCCCCACGACGATCCAGCCGTTCCGAGAGCATCGAACTCCCGTACCCCTGAATCAGGAAATTCAACGGTAACACGAAGAGGAAGGCCAACACGAGCGACTGGAACGGAAACGGCGGCTGGATGTCGGAGGGCGTTCCGGCCGTCCCCGACGCCCCGAAGAGATCGAACGCGCCGAGTGAGGGGCCGCCCGCGTCCCCGTCCGTGGTGCCGGCGCCGTCACCGTCCGCGTCCGTCCCGCCCGCACCGTCGCCTTCGGGGGTCGCGTCCGGCTCGCTGTCGTCCCCCGTCTCCGGCGACACCGGCCTGACCGTCCCCTCGCGCTCGACGAACCGCATCGAAACCGTCACCGGAAACGCGGCCGTTCGGTTCCCCTCGGCCCGCATCCGGCCGTCGTTGTACCGGTCGACGGTGCCGCGGAGCGCGGCCAGCGCCGAGAGGCTCTTTTCGGTCGGCTCGCCGTCCTCGACGGCGACGTACACCGCCGTCCGATCGCCGCGGTCCTCGATGTACAGCTCGAGTCGGTTCCCCGCGTCGAACCCGCCGACGGCCATGCCATCCGCATCGCGTGCGGTCGTCGGACCCGTCTCCACCGACCCGCGATCGACGACGGCGAAGGCAGGATCGTTTGCGATCGGTTCGTGATACGGCGACTCCTCGGGGACATTGACGCGGTAGATCCCGTCCTCGACCGCGACACCGCCGACGATCGCGACCGTCCCGATCGCGAGGACGAACGCGAGCGCGGCGACGGCGACGGCGATCGCCCCTCGGTCGATCCCGCCGATACCCTTCGTCGACTCCCAGGAGGCGATACGGAGGAGAACGCTCGGCCGCATCAGCCCTCCGTTCCCCCGTGGTCCCGTTTCGCCCCCGAGGCGACGTCGAGAAAGAGCCCTTCGAGACTCGGTTCGACGGTCCGGATGTCGTCGACGTGGCCGCCGCGCTCGAGGGCCATCTCCCGGATCGCTTCGACGGCCGCCATGCTGTCGACGGTACGTCGATACCGGTTCCCGTCCTCGGTCGCGCCGGGGACCTCGACCGTGGTGAACACGTGATACTCCATCTCGCCGTAGGTCTCTCTGAGCTCCGAGAGTGGCCCCTTTGTAATGATCCGTCCCTCGTTCATGATCGCGACCCGGTCACAGACCTCCTCGACGTGATAGAGGTTGTGCGCCGAGAAGACGATCGTTCGGCCCTCCGCCGCGAGCTCCTTCGTGAACTCGATGATGTAGTTCGTCGTCAACGGGTCGAGCCCCGAGGCCGGTTCGTCGTATATCAACACTTCGGGGTCGTTGACGAGCGATCTCGCGATCGCGACCTTCCGTTTCATCCCCTTGGACATGTCGCCGAGGGCCCGGTCGCGGTGGGCCAACTCGAGCCGATCGAGCGTCTCCTCGATGCGTCTGTCGGCGACGCTGCGCGACACGTCATACAGGTCAGCGAAGAAACGGAGATACGACCGCGGCGACATCTCCTCGTACAGCGGCGACTCCTCGGGCAGAAACCCGAGCTTGTGGCGTGTCTCCCGGCTATCGACGCGTTGTCCGTCGATGGAGACACGACCGCTCGTCGGCTCGACGAGCCCGGCAAGCGTCTTCAGCGTCGTCGTCTTGCCGGCCCCGTTCGGCCCGATAACGCCGAAGACCTCCCCTCCCCGGACATCGAAGTCGCTTCCCTCGACGGCGACGAACCCGCCGTACTCCTTGCGGAGACCGCGTACCTCGATCACGTCGGACGGAACGCAAGCACCTATCTAAAACCCACGGCGTGAATCGGCCGGCGTGTCGGAACGGCGCGGCCGGTCAGGTCCCGTCGACGGCCGGTCCGTCCTCGTACCCCGGCTCGAGGCTGTTCAGGTCGAGATCGAGCAGGTATCCGTCGGCCTCCAGGATCCCTTCGAGCAGCCAGCCGATCGCCTCGTAAAACGTGTCGTCCGAGAGCTCCCGGATGTCCTCCGCGAGCGTCGGCAGCCACCACCCGTGGACCGACAGGAACGCCTGCCGGTAGCCGTCGGCGCCGTCTCTGGCCAGCATCTCCAGTGCGGCGAGTTCGACCGCGGCGTGATCCGGTTCCTCGCGGAGGTTACTCGACTCCTCGACGCCGAGGTCCTGGTACGTCCCCCGCACCGCCGAGAGCGGCTCGCCGAGGTAGTCGTCGGCGTACCACGACTCGTGGATCTGCATCCTCGGTTGCGGGCCGACGAACAGCCGTGTGTGCACTTTCTTGAGATCCATCGCGGTCTCTTCGGGGTCGTCGACTTCCGATTGCCACCGGTTGAGCATCCGGAACCCGTTTTCGAGCGCCTGCGGCGACGCGTCCCGCGGGAACTGCTCCGAGGCGAGCCGTTCGACGGCAGCCTCGTCCGGCGGATCGGCGAGCACGCTCGAAACGAACGCGTACAGATCCGCGAGATCCGAGGCTGTATCGGCTGATCGTGACATGAAAAACCGTTGGACGGGTTCCGTTAAATCAGTTCGGAAGGCGTTTCCGGGTCGTTAGACCGGGAGCGGCAGCGGTGCGAAGTTCGCGGCCAGCAGGTAACTGAGGCCGACCGCGAGCTTGCCGGCGATCACGAGCGCCGCGGCGACCGTGTACGCCGCGACCGCGCCGCCATCGGAGAGGGACCCGCTGCGCTGTCCGAACACCGCAGCCAGCGACAACACCGCGGGGATCACGATCCCGCCGACGATGCCGAGCCCGACGAACAGCGCGGTGTACTCGCCGACGAGGCTCGCGACACCGGCCTCGGCGGCCGGGTTGTGTCCGGGCAACAGCACGATCGTCGCGACGATCGCCAGGAGGTACACGACAAGGAGGCCGACGCCGGCCATCGCGTACTTCTGGACCGTCCGACCCGTCGCTCGCTCGACGAGCGCCGCGAGGCCGACGGCGGTGACGAGACCGGTCGCGAGCCCGCCGGTGATCTGGACCGGAATGAGGAACGTCTTGTCCCACAGCGCCACGCGGCCGGTCGGCCCGGAGCCGAGCGCCATCGCGGAGTACAGGAGCACGCCGGCGGCGGTGATCCCGAAGAGGGCACCGATACCGAGCCGAGCGGGGCCGGAAGGTCGTGTCTTGTCGGCGAACGTGTCGAGGATCTCGAGGAGGCCGATCTTGTTGGCCACGCCGCGGAAGCCGCCGACCTCACCGCCGGTTCCCGTCGCGGCCTCCGCAGTGCCGCCGTCGGTGACCTTTCCGCCGTCGGCGGCCAGGTTCGAGCCGGTCGACGCGCCGGGACGGGCCTTCCCGAAGGTCATCCAGGCGAACATCAGGAACGACCCGAACGCGAAGCCGCCCAAGAGGTACGACCCGATCGCCATCCACGAGCCGAGATTCGACATCGTCAACGGCAGCGCCATCGCCCGGAACGGCGTCGCGAGGTGCGACAGCATCACGAGCGGCGAGACGGCCATGACGAGCAGCCCGGTCAGGTAGCCGTACTTCGCGACCTGGCTGTGCTCCCTGGACCCGGTCCGCAGGCCGAGGATGTCGGCGACGTAGCCGACGAGGTACGCGCCACCGGCGAGGCCGATCAAGGCGACGTACTGTCCGATCTTCCAGTCCCACTGCGTGATTGGTTCGTGGAATATGATTTCAGAAACCATCGTGTATCACTCCGGCATGACCCGCTCGGCGTCGTCCCCGAAGACGATCTGTGCGGACTCGTCGTTGAACGGGGTCGACCGGTTGTCGTGGTCGAGTTCCTCCGCGAGCTCGTCCGGCGTCCCGAAGATCAGCGCGTCCGTCGGACACTCCGAGGAGCAGGCCGGTTCGAGGTCCTGTTCCTGTCGGGGCTCGCAGGTCGTACACTTGTCCATCAGGCCGTTCCCCCGCGCACCGAGGGGGTTCATCTCGTCGGCCTCCGGGACCGAGGCGTCGGGGTACTGCGGCGCGCCGAACGGGCAGGCGACGCCACAGTAGTGACATCCGATGCATTTGTTGCCCGAGACCCGCACCGTCCCGTCCTCGCGGAACAGGAGCGCGTCCGTCGGGCAGACGTCGACACACGGCGCCTCCGAGCAGTTGTAACACTGCATCGGCTTCTGTTTCTCCTCGTCCGTGCCGTGGGCCATGCGGACGACGCTTATTCGGTTGCTCTCCTGTGGGAGATCCCACGTTCGCTTGCAGGCGACCTCGCAGGCGCCGCAGTCGATGCACGATTCCCAGTTCGGAACGACTCTCGCGGGTCCGTCTGATTGTTGTGTACTCATTGTCTGTTACCTCCGGTCCCGGGCGAGGAAGTCCTCCTGCCAGGACTGCTGTCTGTCGGACAGTTCCGGTATCTCGCTTCGCTCTGCGGGCCTGACGCTCGCGAGCGTCGTCTTCGTCTCCTGCATCTGCGTCTCCCGGTCGTACGCCGGGGCCGTCCCGGCGTTTATGGTCTCGCCGATCACGTACGGCTGCCACTCCTCCGGGAGGTGATCGACCATGTTCTCGCCCTCGAGGATCCCGCTCCAGTGGAACGGCGCAAACACGTGGTCCTGCGGGACACGCTCGCTGACGTTCGCCTGCATGATCATCTCCGCGTGCGGCGTCTGGACGGCGACCCAGTCGCCGCTTTCGATACCGCGGTCCGCGGCCGCCACGGGGTTGATCTGGACGTACATCATCGGCGCCCGGTAGGCAAGCCCGGAGTTCAGACGGGTTTCGCCGCCGGCCCCGGTGTGTTCGACCTGCCGGCCCGAGGTCAACACGAACGGCGTCCGGCCGTCGTCGTCGACGAGCTCGTTCACGGCGTCGATGTTGTCCTGTTGGACCTTCTCGTTGTCCAACTCGACGCGCCAGTGGTCCTCGACGCGCTCGTTACAGCCGTAGCCCTCCTCGACGAGGTCCGGGCGGGGGGTGACGGCCGGCTCCCGGTGGACCGGGTACTCGTCGGTCAGGTTCCAGGCCTTCATGCGGGCGCGGCCGCGTCCCCACGGGGAGTCGGGCTGTGGGTTGTTGTACTCGGCGTACTCGCTCGGATCGATGTCGTGACCCTGTGCGGCGAGCTCCTGTGCCGCGTCGAACGCCGACGTGTCCTCACGCTCGGCGTACTCCATCGGGATCGTCATCTCCGAGGGGTCGCCGTCCGGCAGAACGGTGTGGAAACCGGGGTACTGCGGGACTCCCTCGATCTCGCCGCCGTCGTACCAGTCCGGTTCGTAGGGGTCCCGGAGCATCGTCTGGCCGTCCGGCCCCTCCGTACCCCACCGGGCACGGAAGTCCATCCCGCCCTCCGCGGGCGGTTTCGAGTCGTCGTACAGGATCGGCGTTCCGGGGTGTTCGTCGTGCCAGGAAGGCCACGGCAGCCCGTAGTAGTCGCCGTCGAGCACGCCGTTGACCTCGTCGGTGTCGAGATCAGCCTTACAGTGCTCGACACCGAACAGCTCGCTGTTCTGCATGTGGGCCTTCATCCGCTCGGGGGTCTGTCCGATGTACCCGACCGTTCGGACCCCGAGGTTCCACTCGCGGGTGATGTCCTCGACCTCGTCGTAGTCGAAGTGCTCGCCGAAGCCGAGTTCCTCGGCGAGCTCCTTCATTATCTCCCAGTCCGGCTTGGAGTTGTGGCGCGGCGTGACTGCCTGATAGCGCCACTGGATCTGTCGTCCCGTGTTCGTGACGCTGCCGGCCTCCTCGAAGTTCGTCGCCGCGGGCAGCATGTACACGTCCGTGTCGCCGTCGAGATCGGTGAGCTCGGAGATCTGGTTCGGGTGGATGTCGACGTTGACGATGAACTCGAGCTCCTCGATCGCGTCCCGAACCTTCCCGTACTCGCTCAGGGAGGCGAGCCCGTGGCCCCAGAAGATCGCCGCCCGAACCGGATCGGGCTGGTAGATCTCCCACTCGTCGTCGAGAACGGCCTCGAACCACCGGGCGATCGTGAAGCCGTTCTTTTCCATCAGCTCCGTACGACCCTGGAAGCGGTCCTCGACGAGCTCGTCGTACGTTATCTCCCCGGAGGTGCTGTCGGTTTCGCTCCAGACGTTCGCCCAGTGTTGCCAGGCACCCTCGTCGAGGCCGTAGTAGCCCGGCAGCGAGCTGGAGTCGACGCCGAGGTCCGTCGCGCCCTGGACGTTGTCGTGGCCGCGATAGATCGGCGTTCCGCCGGCGGACTGTGCGGCGTGGCCGAGCGTGAGGTTCAACATCGCGTACGCTCGCGTGTTACCCGTTCCGTTGTTGTGTTGGGTACCGCCCATCGCCCACTCGACACAGCTCACGTCGGCGTCGGCGAGTGTCTCGGCGAGTTCCTGGATCTCCGAGACCGGTGCCCCGGTGATGTCGGAAACCGTTTCGAGGTCGTGCTCGGAGAGGACGTCCTCACGGAACTCCTCGAAGCCGTCGACGCGGCTCTCGATGAACTCCTCGTCGTGTGCGCCGAGGTTCTCGACGATGTGGTAGATGAGGCCGTAGACGAACGCCACGTCAGTTCCCGAGCGGAACTGGTAGTGGCCGTCCGCGGCCGCCGCGGTCTCGGAGTACCGCGGCTCGGCGACGATGTGTTGGCCGCCGCGCTCCTGGGCGACCTGGAAGTGCTGCCACGCGACAGGGTGGCTCTCGATCGGGTTGTGCCCGATGATGAGGTTGACGTCGACGTGGCGCATGTCGTTGTTGTTGTTCGTCATCGCGCCGACGCCCCAGGTGTTCGCGATCCCCGTCACCGTCGTGGAGTGACAGATCCGCGCCTGGTGGTCGATGTTGTTCGTCCCGTAGATCGACGGGAGCTTCCGCATGAGGTAGGCGGCCTCGTTCGAGTGTTTCGCCGATCCACACCAGAACGTGGCGTGCGGCCCCGTTTCCTCGCGGATATCGTTGAGTCGGCCGGCGATCTCGCCGAGGATCTCGTCCCAGTCCATGCGGACCCACTCGCCGTCCTCGAGCTTGACCGGCTCCTTCAGACGGCCCTCGGCGTTGATCGTGTGACCGAGCGACGAGCCCTTCGAGCAGAGCCCGCCCTGGTTGACCGGGTTGTCGTCCCACGTTTCCTGGCCGACGACACTGTCGTCCTCGACGGCCAGCTCCAGTCCACAGCCGACTGAACAGTGCGTACAGACCGTCTTTACGAGTTCGTCGCCGGTGTACGGCGGACCACTAGCCTCGGAGTCTTCCTGTGCCTCACCGCGTTCCAGCAGGGTGCGCCCCCCCACCGCGGCGGCGAGGGTTCCTGCGGCACCCGCCTTCAGGAAGTCTCTTCGGTCCAGGTCGATCATTGACCGTGACATACCCTACCTAATATATTCGTCCCATATGAAACCCCTGCATTCTGCGGGGGCTTATTAACGTGTGTCGTGGCGTTAGCACGCCGATTTTGATTATATTCACCGGCCGAGATGCCTGAATGTATCCCCATCCTTCCGGTGACATCGAAATGTATTATTGCCCTAATATTTGTTCATGAGGCCGGCGACGACCGGTCATTGTTTATATATTTGTCCGGGACATGGAACGATCGATCGGACCGTGAGCTTTAATCCCGACAGGCTACCAACCTCGGTAGTGCCCATCTCAAACAGAATCCTCCGGGTGGACCTCTCGAACCGCAGCGTCGGGAGCGAACGGATCCCCGACGAGTGGCTCGATGCCTACATCGGGGGGAAAGGTATCGGGGCCCGATATCTCTACGAGATGGCGCCCGGGACCGACCCGACCTCGCCGAAAAACGTCCTGCTTTTCATGCTCGGGCCGCTGACGGGGTTTACGCCGGGCGAGCAGCGGTACGCCGCGATCACCAAGTCGCCGCTCACCGGCGCCTTTCTCGACTCCTACAGCGGCGGCTCGTTCCCGGCACGGTTGGCCGGCTCACTCGGTCCGCACCTCGGGATCCATGTCACCGGGGCCGCCGAGGAACCGGTCGTCCTCAGCGTGTCCGACGGCGACGCGACGATCGAGCCCGCGGCGGAGGTTTGGGGCCTCGACGCCGAGGCGACGTGTTCGCAGTTCCCCGAGGCCGCCGTCGCGTGTATCGGCCCGGCCGGCGAGAGCGGCGTCCAGTACGCGACGATCGCCTCCGATTCGGGCGAGCACCACGCCGGACGCGGTGGCGCCGGGACGGTGATGGGGACGAAGAACCTGAAGGCGGTCGTCGCCCACGGGGCGGCCCCGGACGGTTTGGCGGGGCTCCGGGAGCGGTACGGCGAAACGTTCGCCGAGAGCGACGCGGGACGGTGGCTCGCCGCGAGCGACACGCTCGAAACCGTCGATTTCGCCAACGAGGCGGGGGTGCTCCCGACCCGTGGCTGGCAGGAACAGCGCTTCGAGGGGACTGATGAAATCGGGATCGAACGCGCACGCGAGGCCGCGACTGAGCGGGAACGCGAGGACGACGCGGTCCCCGGCGGGTTCCGCGTCGACAGCGACGCCGGTGAGAGCGTCCCCCGCGGGGCCACGCCGATCGTCCTCGGCGCCGGGCTCGGCATCGACGATTTCGACGCCGTCGCGACGCTCGGGGCGGTTTGCGACCGGCTCGCGATGGACGTGATCACCGCCGGCAACGCGGTCGCGTGGGCCGTCAGAGCCAGCGACCGCGGGCTGATCGACAGGGAGCTCTCCTTCGGCGACGAGGCCCTCGCCCGGCAGCTCATAGAGGAGATCGCCTCGCGGTCGACGCCGCTCGGCGACGCCCTCGCGGACGGCGTTTCGCGCGCCGCCGAGCGGTTCGGCGGCGGGGATCTGATCCCCACAATAAAAGGGATGGAGCTGTCCTCCTACGACCCACGCGGCGCGGAGACGATGGCGCTCGCGTACGCGACAAGCGATCGCGGCGGCTGCCACCGCCGCGCACGGCCGGTGGAGACCGAAGCGATCGCCGAAACCGGCTGGACCCCCGAACAGCAGGCGGCGGTCGTCGCGGACGAGCAGGACCGCCGGGCGCTGCTGTGGAGCCTCATCGCCGACGACTTCCTCGAGGAGGTGTTCCGGGACGACGCCGGGGCGGAGTGGCTCCGCGCCGTCGGCTACGACCCGGGCGAGGAGCTCGCCGACGTCGGTGAACGGATCTGGACCCTGATCCGGCTTTTCAACCTCCGTGAGGGGTTCGGCCGCGACGACGACAGGCTGCCGGCGGCGCTGCTCGACGGCTCGGGTGACGACGCCGGCGACGGGCTCGACCCCGACGAGTTCGGTACGCTTCTGAACCGCTACTACGAGCACCGGGAGTGGGACTCGGAGGGGCGGCCGACCCGGGCGCTTCTGGAGCGGCTCGGGATCGAGGACCTCCCGGATCCGAAGACTCCGGTGGCCGGGGACGAGAACACACAACGATTACACAGCCATGACTGACAGTATCGATTTAGACGACATCGCGGTGGAGGAGGAGGACGAACAATCGGGTAACGACGGCGACTGGCTGTGGCGCAACGACGGGGAGGCGGACGCCGAACCGCCCGAGCCCGCCTCGACGGCCTCCGGAGACGGAAGCGGGGAGGTCCCCGACGAAAGCGCGTCCGAACCCGCCGGGGGGGCCGCGCCGGGGATCCCCGCTACGACGAGCGACCCGGTCGGCGTTCCCGGTAACGCCGGGAAGCCGGCCGCCGGGGAGGACGACCCCCAGCCCGGGACCACCCAGGGCGCCGGCACCGCTGAGACCCACGGCGCGACCGAACCGGACGACATGACGATGGCGCTCACGTACAAGGCAGCACACTACTTCACCGATCCGAGTTTCGTGTTCACCGACGCGCGCGCCTGGGCCGACTGGCTCGGGCTCGTCGGGGACGTATCGACCCCGGTCATCCGGAAGTTCCAGCGCGAGAACGGGATCGAGCTGGACTTCTTCGGGGGCTCCGAGAACGGCCCCGCCACCCGCCTCGCGGAGGTCGACGAGGAGTCGATGTTCTTCGCCGAGCGGATGGTGCTCGTCGGCACCGACGCCGACGAAGCCGTCGCAGAGGAGGCCGGCTGGGAGTTCGTCCACCTCGAAGAGGCAGCCGAAAAGGCGGACTGGGAGCTCCGCGACGACATGTGACCCCGTCGGCTACCGTTTCTCGTATCGGGCGTCGGTCCAGATCTCGTCGCCGGTGGGTGGATCCCAGTAGATCCTGACCCGGCCGATGAGGGCGTCCCGGACATCGGCTTCCCACGCCGCAAGGAGCTGTTGGCGGTACGTCTCGACGGCGTCGTCGGGGTCGTCGTGTTCCGCCGCCGCGGCTTGCCGTGCGTCCTCGTCGGTCGGGATCGTCAGATGTGTCTCCCCAGGGTGGGGCCCCCCGTCGTTTTCGACGAACGTCCCCGCTGGAAGATGCAGCGGTTCGGGGTCCCGACCCGGCGGATACCGTTTCGGACCGTCCTCGAGGTAGGGCTCGGCTCGCACCTCACCGTCGAACGGCGGCACGAGGCGCAGAACGTGCGTGTTCAGCCGGCTGTCCTCCTCGTGGTTGCGCTTGAACGTCTCGATGATATCGTCGGGGTCGACGATCACGGCGTCGATGTCGGCCGCCGGATGGTCCATCAGCCCCCTATCAGTCGTCGAATTGGTGCGCATACACCGGCTTCTCGCCGGATCGGTTTAGCAGTTCGGACCGCGACTGTCGGAGCCCCCTCGGGACGAGCCGGACAAAGGTAATAGCACGCATTCATGGGTAAATTTAAATAGGACCAGTAGCGTATGTGGACTCATGCCAACGGAAACGATCCAAGATCCGTTTACCGGCGAGGACGTGTCGGTCGAACTCCCCGAGGGCGCCGAGGTAACGGAAGTGGTGGAGTCCTACCGAACCGGCGTCTGGGGGCGGGACAAGAAACTGGAGGTCAAATCCAGTGACGGCCACATGTTCGCGGTCAAGTACAGCTGAACACGGACGCCGACCGGAACGCAGCGCACCACACACGAACAGACCCCCTCGCTACACCTTCTTACACTCCCGTCGAAAGGGGATATCCGCCCCGGAGTCGACCCGCACCGAAGCGAACCGGGCGGCTTCGACCGACGGCGGATCACATACCGACGAAGTCGGCCCGACAGTCCGCACAGTAGTCGATGATGTTCTCGTCGGCGTTCGGGGCGATGTTCTGTAGTTTGTCGCCGACCCGGTCCTCGATCGCGTCCCGGGTCGCCTCGCTGGCGAACTCACGACCACAACCCGCACACCGAAGCATCTTGCCCTGGTACAGCTGGGTCCAGCCCGGATCGACTGCGTCGCGGTTGTTTTCCGGCAGCAAGGAGAGATCCAGCCCGCTTTCGAGGGTGATGACGTCCTCGACGCAGACCTCCTCACACAGCCCGCAGTTCACGCAGCGTTCGTGGTTGAAATCGAGGCCGTCCTCGTTTCGGCGCAGCGCGTCCGTCGGACAGAAGTCCGAACAGGTCGGGGTGAGCGTACAGCCGTCGCCGACGTCGACGATCCCGAACGTCTCGAGGCCGCGGATCCGGTCGCGTTCGACGTCGACGTGCTCGACGATGGCGCGAACGCTCTCCAGGGCCCACCCGTGCGTGTCGAACTCGGGGTTGGGCCGGTCCGCGCCCTCGATCATCCCTGTCGCCTCGTGTTCGCCCGCCGGGATCGGCGACGGATCGAGCCGTTCGACGGCGAACCGCGAGATCCCTTTGACGAACGCCGCCGGCTCCTCCGGGTCCGGGGCGAAGAACTCCACCCGGTCGCCGAGTTCGAGGTCGCCCGTCGCCGTGTTCATCCGTTCGACGAGGGCCGCTTTCGGGTCCGGGCCGGAGTGGATACATTCGTTGCCACAGCCGACGATGGCGATCCCGTCCGCGCCCGCGGCAAGCGAGTGCAGTATGTGCGCTTCCCCGACGGTGTCGGTGCAGTTGACCTCCACCGGGAGGATCGGCGGGTACTCGACATCGAGGCCCCCCGCGGCGGCCATCCGGCCGTACTCCCGCAGCGCGTCGCGGGCCCGCTCCGAGCAGACGAACGCCACGATCGGCGATTCGAGGCCGGTCTCGGAGCCGCCCAACAGCCCGCTCACGAACCCGCCGTCGTCCTCACCGGGGTCGACGAGCGCCTCCACCTCGCGGGCGATCCGGCGGTTGCTCGGATCCTCAAGCTGGACGGCCCCCGTCGGGCAGGCGCTGGTGCAGGCGCCGCAGTTCTGACAGCTGTCGAGGTGGAACCCGACCTCGTCGACGTTTGTCCGCTCGACCGCGCCGTGTGGGCAGGCGTCGACGCAGACGTTACACCCCTCCTCGCGGTTGTGTCCGGCCGCACACACGTCCATCTCGAGGTCGATGAAGTCGGTCCCTTCGAACCCGCCGAGCAGCCGCTGTACGCTGTCGATCGTCAGCGGATCGACCGGGCCGGTGTAGAACCCGCGCTGCCCGCCGACCGTACCGTTGTCCCCGTCGGGGTAGACGATCTGGTCGCACTCGAAGGTTCGCTCGACGCCGTCCATGTCGATCGCGTCCGTCGGGCAGACGTCGATCCAGTCGCCGCGGGGGGCGTCCGGGTCGATATCGACCGGGCGCCGCGTCACCATCCCGTCGGGGCCGGCGTGGACGCACTTCATACAGGAGATACAGTCCTCCGTGACCTGTGCTCGCACCGTCACCTCGAACTCGCCGTAGCTCCCGTCGACATCGACGACGCGACCACGCTCTACGTCGACGTCGTCGAGGTCGGCGTCGGCGAGCTCGGCCCCGTCCGCGATGAGGGTCACGTCCGCCCCGCCGGCGAGCGTCGTCGCGGTTTCGGGGTCGCCGACGACGACGACGTCGTACCCGGCCTGGTGGATCGAGCTCTTCGGCATGGGGACTTCCTGTCGTCCGGCGCGGGCAGCGTTGACGAGCCGCGACGTCTTCTCCGTCGCGGCCGCCTCCTCGTGGACCCAGCCGGCGCGCTCGCGTTGATCGACGAACTCGATCTCCTCGCGGTGGATCCCCTTTGTCTCGGCCACAGCCGTGAGCTTCTCCTGCATCTCCGATTGTGGGCAGGTCACGACCAGCTCGTCGAGGTCGTACTCCTCTAGAACCTGCTCGAAGGCGCCGATCTTGTCCTGACAGAGGAGGCTCGAACTCGCCGCAACTTCGACGTCCTCGATTCCCTCCCGGGCTTCCTTGAGATCGATATCACAGGTTCCCGCACACGAACAGACAAAGGCTCCAGTATCCATTGGTGATCGCTACTGAGCGCGCGAGGGTAAAACTGTCGCGACCGACCGTCCGCCGTCGCTCGCCTGTTGTCGCCGCTCCGAGTGCGCCGTCGGCGGAGCTCAGGGCGTCTTTCCGCTCAGCTCCGCATCTCCTCGCCGTCCTCCGAGAGCTCGACGGTGACGTTCTGTCGGGTCTGTTGGTCGATCTGTTCGAGGTTTCTGGCCAGCACCTCGAGAATGTCGCCCGGTTCCGGGTAGACGAGGATACGGTCGTCGGCGTCCTCGATCACGAGCTGCGTGTCCCGGAGGGTAACCGTGTCGCGCTCGATACCGGCGATGACGACGGAGAGCGCCTCCGCCTCGTTCGGCTCCCCGTCCTCGACTTTCGTGATGTAGACCGCGTCGAGGTTGATGAGGTCCTTGTACTCGCGGATCTGCTCGGCACAGGCGACCATGTCACGCGTTATTTCGCTCTTCCGTTCGTTACCGTGCGTCCCGTCGTAGCAGTGTTGACACACCCGCAGCTCCATTCGCATACCCTCCGTTCAGTTCGCACGAACATGACGATTTCGACAGCCGGCCGTGGAGGAGCGGTCCTGAATCGGGGGCATTACTCGATAACGTCGACGACGCGCCCCCGGTCCATCCGCCCGAGGACGACCCGATCGATCCGCGGGTCCGAGAGTAGCTCCGCCGCGATCGGCCGGGCCGTCGCCTCGAGGTCGTCGTCGTCGACCATATTCAAAAGGGGGACGGCGGCGGCCCCGTCGGGGAGCGACTTCAGTCCGCCCCGATCGTGGGAGACGACCGTGGCGAGGTCGGCCGGCCCGATACGCTCCCCGGGCGACAGCCCCGTGAGCTCCGCGATCCGCTCGGGCCGGTGGACGTGCTCCTCGGAGAGCGGTTTCCCGACCGCCTGGACGCTGGCGACGGGCACGAGGGTCTCTGTCGCCTCGGGGACCTGCGGCTCCTCGTCGTTCGGCGCCTTGAACAGCCGGGTCCTGGCCCCGTCGGCTTTTATGAGTATCGGGACATCGGTCGCCGCCGCGAGCTCGTCTATCGCCCCCAGCTCGTACCCGACGTACCGGCTTCGGTCCCCGTCCCGTGCCGGAACGACCCCGACGGGCCACGTCTCGGTTTCACGGACAGCCTCCGCCGGCGCCTCGGTGACGCGCACCGCCGACACCTGCCCATCGAAGATGGGGATCCGGACCGTCGCGGTCACGACAGCGCGTTCCAGGGCCGCCGCGAGCGCGTACAGCGTCGATTTCTTGCCGCCGGCGCCGACGACGGAGACGACACGCCCGTCCCCGAAGGCCTCCCGAAGCTCCATCGATCAGCCTTGCCGTACGGCGACACTGAAATCGCCGACCGGGTGGAGATCGCTCCCGATCCCGGAGCCGTCACAGCCGTCGTTCGGGCAGGTGTAGTGCCACCCGTCCCGGGTCGCCCCGTCCTCCGCGAACTGCTCGCCACACAGCTCACAGACGAGATCGTCCGCGGAGCAGGTGTCGCGGTGGAGTTCGTACTGCAACTCGTCCGTGAACGTACGTTTACAGTTTCTACACGTATGTGTCATTGTCGGGTATCCGTCGTCGGCCCTATTATAAGTACCCGTTCGTTTTTCACCGGATGAACCGTTCGATACGAATTTCTAACGCTATCTGTGGCGGTTTCAGCCTGGGACAACGCGTTGGGTATCCCCGTGCCGTCACACCCCAACGTTGAGCGCGTACGGCCACGGCGTCCCGGCGAGAACGAGGAAAACGAGCGCTCCGCCGGCCCCGTAGACGTTCTTGAGGAACGAGGTCATCTCGTTTTGTGCCTCCTCGCCCTCCATGTTCCAGAAGTCGTGCATCGTGATCCCCGAGACGACGAGAAACACCGCAAGCCCCCCGGCGCCGACCGCGGGGAGCACGCCGAGTATCAACGAGAGGCCGCCGAACACGAGCAGGCCGCCGCTCCCGAGCACGGAGAGTCGCGGCGCCGGGAGCCCCTTGAACTCCGCGTAGCCGGCCATCTCGTCGGTGCTTCTGAAGTGGTTGATCCCGGTAAACGCGAGTACGCCGCCGAAAAGCACCCTGGCGAGCAGAAAGATCGCGTCGGCACCGGCCGCCTCGAACATCACAGTCCCCCCGTTGCCGCAGTCGATCGTCCGTCGGTTCGGTCCGAACGCGGTAGCAATAACATTACACAAGCAGGTACGGCTCCGAACTATTATATCAGTTTGGCAACAGTCCCGTCACCCGGTAACACCGGCGCCATCGGTTCGGCATCACACGGACGGGACGGGAACGCAGCCGCCACCCGAACGTTTTATCGGCCGTCTCGCGGAATCACGCCCATGGACACGGCCGAACGGACCGAGTTGGTCACGCGGTTCACCGAGGAGGTAATCGAGGACGCGGAGATCGAGGCGCTGTTCGAGGCGGAGGCCGACCCGACGGCGTACATCGGCTACGCCCCGACGGGCGAGATGCACATCGGACATTTCACGACGATGCGGAAGCTCGCGGACTTTCTCGATGCCGGCGTCGACGTGACGGTCCTCGTCGCGGATCTCCACGCCCACCTCGACGACGCCAAGAGCCCCGTCGAGCTGCTGAACGCCCGTTCGGAGTACTACCGGACCGCCATCGAGGCGATGATCGAAGCCGCCGGAAGCGACCCCTCCGGCGTCACCTTCGTCCGCGGGACGGAGTTCCAACTCGGGGAGCCGTACACGATGGATCTCTACCGGATGCTCGCCGAGACGACGCTCTCCCGCGCACAGCGGGCCGGGAGCGAGGTCGTCCGCCAGTCGGAGAACCCGACCATCGGCGGTCTCGTCTACACCCTGATGCAGGCGCTCGACGTCGCCGCCCTCGACGCGGACATCGCCTACGGCGGGATCGACCAGCGCGGCATATACATGCTCGCGCGCGAACAGCTCCCGGACCACGGCTACGACAAGCCGTCCTGTGTGTTCGCCCCGCTCCTGTCGGGGCTCACCGGCGGGAAGATGTCGGCCTCCGAGGCGGGGTCGAAGATCAACCTCACCGACGACGACGGGGCGGTGGCGGAGAAGATCGAGGGGGCGTACTGCCCCGCCGGCGAGGCGGCGGACAACGGTGTCCTGGAGTACCTCCGCTATCTCGTCTTCCCGGTCTTCGAGGAGCGCGGCCGGACCTTCCTCGTCGAACGCCCCGAGGAGTACGGCGGCGACCTCGAGTACGACAGCTACGACGCCCTCGAATCGGCGTTCGTCTCGGGGGAGCTTCATCCGGCGGATCTCAAGCCGGCCGCGGCGGCTGCCATCTCGGATGTCATCGACCCGGTCCGCGAACGGCTCTCGGAGAACCCCGAGCTTCTGGCGTCGGCGTACCCGGAAACCCACGGTTGATCCGGCGGCTCCCGCCTTCGACCCGAGACTGAACGACCGTCTTCTATAACTGTTTTGCATGTCCTCAGTGTGTTTTTTGCGCCCCACGAAAGGTTTATTCAGCCTCGAAAAGTGCTTACCGTATGACGATCGCAGGGTCGGGGTCGGCAGTATCGTGACGCACGGGACGTATCGGGACGCCGCCCGCCGCACACCACTCAGCGGCGCACCCAACACATCCTGAGATGCTCCCCGACACGGCGGCGGCGGACGGGCTACGACACCTCATCGAACACATCCAGGACGCCGTCGTCGCGTTCGAACTCGTCGACGGCGATCCGGTTATCAGGGGCGTTAACGAGGCGTTCATCGAACAGTTCGGCTACTCCAGATCGGAGCTGCTCGGGAGCGATCTGAACGACTGTATCGTCCCGCCGTGGCTGCGAGCCGAAGCCACGGAGTTGGACAGCCGAACCGAGAGCGGCGACGTGAACCACCGGCGCGTCCAACGACAGACCGCTTCCGGGCTTCGGGAGTTTCTCTACCGTGGCGTCCCCTACGACTCGGCGGGCCCGATCGACGGGTACGCGGTGTACACCGATCTGACCGAGACGACGCGCCGGGAGCGACAGCTGAAGGTGCTGAACCGGCTGCTCAGACACAACCTCCGGAACAAGGCGGCCGTTATCGGCGGCAACGTCGATCTACTCCGTTCCGAGTTCGGTCCCGACGACGCCCGAATAAAGGAGGCCGCCGACGCCACGAGCCGGGCCGCGGCGGAGCTCCGGAAGCTCGGCGACGAGGCGGTCAAAATACACCGGCTGTTCGGATCCCACGGGGCCCCCCCGACAAGCGTCGACGTCGTCCCGACCGTCGAGAACGTCGCGGCGCAGTTTCGCGAGGACTACCCCTCGGCCGAGATCGGGACCGACCTCCCATGCTCGCTTTCGGTCGCGGTAACTACGGGGTTTCGGGACGCGATCGAAGCGTTGATCGAGAACGCAATCGAACACAATCCGGCCGACACGCCGCGGGTGCGGATACGGACGAACGCCGGGCCCGAGGACGACTGGATCGACCTGGTCGTCGAGGACGACGGGCCGATCATCCCCGAGGCCGATCGGGAGGTCATAACGGGGGCGGCGGAGATAACACAGACCCGCCACGGGCGCGGTCTCGGGCTGTGGCTGGTGAAATGGACCGTCGAACGCTCCGGCGGCCGTCTGTCGTTCGAACGAAGCGACATGGGGGGCAACTGCGTCAGGCTCCGGCTCCGGTTGCCGGCGTGATCGCTCGCGGTTCAGATGCCCTCCAGCCAGCTATCAGCCCACTGCTTTATTTCGTCGAACACGGGACACAGCGACCGCCCCTTGTCGGTGAGCGAGTAGTACGTCGCGACCGGTGCGTCCTCCTCGAGCCGCCGCTCGACGAACCCCGTCTCCTGGAGATCATCGAGCACGCGCGAAAGCGTCCGGGAGTTCGCGTCCGTCGACCGCTTGAGCTCGTTGAACCGCTTTTCACCGTCCTGGAGATCGTGGAGGACGAGCAGCCGCCATTTCGAGCCGATCTGTTCCATCGACTCGACGACCGGGCACGGCGACTCCGTCCCTCGCTGGGCGTTCGACATGTCGCGACGTACGGCGGCGACGAATAAATATCCACTCCGTGTGAAGCGCCGGAGGCGACACACCCAAACCCCCGACGGCCGTATCATAGGGCATGTACACCGGTCGGACCGAGAAACCCTGTTGTCTCTGCGGGCGCCCCGAGACGGCCCACCGGATCGACATCCCGCCGCGGGCGATCCAACAGCTCAAACACGCCGAGCCGATCGCGTGGCGGGACATCGAGGGCGAAGTGTCGCTGTACTTCTGTGCGGACGACTGGGAGACGGTCCGCGATCTCGTGCTCGAAACGGGAATGAGCCCGCTTTCGCGGTGTAACGCCGGACGGGCGTCGTTCGTCCTCCGGGAGGACTTCGAGGCGCTGTTGAACGCGAACCGGGCGGAGCCGGACCAGCGGCCGCTGGAACGCGAACGGCTCGAGGAGGCGAGAGAGGTACTGGAGCGCTACGAGTCCGAGGACCCGATGGTCGAGGAGCGGGACCTCGTCGAGGCGAGGGTGACGAAGTGGGCGATCGAGGACCTCGGGCCGGCGCGGGCGGCGGCGGACGACTGACCGCCGACGCGGGCGGCGAGCTCCGCCCCGGGTAGGCCCGCGGGCGGACGACACAAGAGCAACATTGTTCTATGCCCCCTGTGAGGCCCTCCGTATGGACGCAACCACAGACGGATTCGATCTGACCGCGCCGGAGCTGACTACCGACGACCTGCTCGTGCTCGAGGACCCGCGTTTCGGCCCGGAGACGGTCGCGATCGTCACGGGCGCCGCCTCCGGGATCGGCCGAGCAACGGCGGTCGCGCTGTCGGCCAACGGGCTCACGGTCGCCGGCGCCGACATCGACGCCGAGGGTCTCGACGGGACAGTCGACATCGCGGAGGACATCGGGACGCCCGGCCGGATCCACCCCATCGAGGTGGATCTCACGGACGACGGCGACGTCGAGTCGATGGTCGCGGAGGCGGCCGAGTTGGGCGAGTTGCGGTACGTGGCGAACATCGCCGGGATGCAACACATCGCCTCGATCCCGGAGTTCCCGCCGGAGAAGTACGATCTCCTGCTCGACATCATGCTTCGGGCGCCGTTCATGACGGCGAAGTTCGCGATGCCGCACATCCGTGACACGGACGATGGCGTCGGCGCCATCGCCAACATGTCCTCGGCCCACGGCCACTACGCGACACAGGACAAGGCGGCGTATATAACGGCCAAACACGGGCTCAACGGCCTCACGCGATCGATTGCCGCGGAGGGGGAGGGCACGCTCCGTGGCTTCTCGGTCAGCGTCGGCTACGTGTTGACGCCGCTGATGGTCAACCAAATCGAGGACACCGCCGAGGAACGCGGGATCTCCGAACGCGAGGTCGTCGAGGACGTCATGTTGGGGCAGGCCCGCACCAAGGAGATGATGACGCCCGTCGAGGTGGCGAACCTCTTCGTGTTCGGGTTTTCGAACCACGCTTCACACCTCAACGGCGGCGATCTGCTGTTCGACGGCGGCTTCACCACGACGTACGAATAAGGAGACCTGCGGGTGGAACGGGTCAGGCCTTCGCGTACTCCTTGTCGAGGTACTTTTCGTTGAACACCCACTCGCCGTCGTCGTCTTTGATCATGTACTCGCCGTAGTACGGCACCCGCTCCGCGACCGTTTCACGGAACGTCTCCCGGATCTCCGGTTTCGACATCTCGCCCATGCTCTTGAGATCGTCGTTCCGGTTGAGACACCCCTTCAAATACCCCTCGTGGGTCACCCGGACCCGGTGGCAGTTCGCACAGAAGTCGGCGTTGCCGACGGGGTCGACGATCTCGACCATCCCGCCCGGGAGGTCGGGGTCGTCCTCGCCGACGAAGTACCGTCGGCGGCCGTGCATCTCGCGGCGTTCCACGCGGTCGGCCTGTTCTTCGAGCCAGCCGTGGACGCGGTCGATGTCGATCGCCCACTCCGGGCGCCCGGCGAGTTCGGGCATGTATTCGATGAGCTGGAGCTGGAGCCCCTCGTTCTCGGCGACGTGGTCGACCATCTCGGGGACGTAGCCCGCGGTCGCCTCGAAGACGACCATGTTGAGCTTGACCGGATCGAGCCCCGCATCGAGGGCGGCGTCGACGCCCGCCATCACCTCGTTGTAGGCGGTGCTCTGTGTGACCTCCTGGAAGGCCTCCGGCGAGAGGGCGTCCTGTGAGACGTTGACCCGTTCGAGCCCGGCGTCGACGAGCGCTTCCGCGCGCTCCGGCAGAAAGGTCCCGTTCGTCGTCAGCGAGGTGTCGATCCCCTCCGGCGTCCGGCGGACGATCTCCGCTAGATCCTCCCGGAGCATCGGCTCGCCCCCGGTGAACTTCGCTTTCCGGATGTCGAACTCCGCGGCGACCTCCAGAAACCGGACGACATCGTCGGTCGACATCTCGTCGTCGGCCGGTTCCATCGGTCCACGGGTGTCGCCGAGCCCCTCGTTGTGGCAGTAGACGCAGTCGAAGTTACACCGGTCGGTGAGCGAAATCCTCACGCCGGTGGTCTCGCGTCCGAACCCGTCTTCGAGCATACTTGCGACCATCACGTACGGACGTTTAAAATCGACGGGTTTCGAGGGGGTCGTGAAACCGTATTCGGTTACGATGCGGGCGACGCCGGGTCATAATCCTTATCGGCGCGTGAGCTACTATCGTGAACATGGACAAACAGGACGTTCTGGATCTCCTCTCGGAGATGGAGGACCCCGCCCTCGGGGACGACATCGTCTCGCTCGGGCTGGTCAACGAGGTACGGATCGACGGCGACACCGTCTCGATCGATCTCGCGCTCGGCGCGCCGTACTCGCCGAGCGAGACGGGGCTTGCGGGGCGGATCCGCGACGCGCTCTCGGAGTCGGGATACGAGATCGATCTCTCGGCGAGCATCGACGAGGGGCTCTCCGCCGACGAACAGGTCCTCCCGGGCGTCGAGAACATCATCGCCGTCGCCTCCGGGAAGGGCGGCGTCGGCAAGTCGACGGTCTCCGTGAACCTCGCGGCCGGGCTCGCCGATATGGGCGCACGGGTCGGCCTGTTCGACGCCGACGTGTACGGCCCGAACGTCCCGCGGATGTTCGAGTCGGACGCCCAACCGAAAACGACGAGCCGCGAGACGATCGTTCCGCCGGAGAAGTACGGCGTCAAGCTCATGAGCATGGACTTTCTCGTCGGCGAGGACGATCCGGTCATCTGGCGGGGGCCGATGGTCCACAAGGTGCTCACCCAACTGTGGGAGGACGTCGAGTGGGGGGCGCTCGACTACATGATCGTCGATCTGCCGCCGGGGACCGGCGACACGCAGCTGACGCTTCTGCAGTCGGTGCCCGTCTCCGGGGCGGTCGTCGTGACGACGCCACAGCAGGTCGCACTCGACGACGCCGAGAAGGGCCTCCGGATGTTCGGCGAGCACGATACCCCCGTGTTGGGGATCGTCGAAAACATGTCCGGGTTCGTCTGCCCGGACTGTGGCGGCACACACGATATCTTCGGAAGCGGCGGCGGGGAGTCCTTCGCCGCGGACGTGGATCTCCCGTTCCTGGGGCGGATCCCGCTCGATCCGGCGGTCCGGGAGGGCGGCGACACCGGTCGCCCGATCGTCCTCGAAGACGACGAGACGGGCGAATCCTTCCGGGAGTTCGCCGGAAAGACGTCCGACATGCAGGGGATCATCCGGCGACGGCAGGTCGCCACTCGAAGCTAACTGGAAGACACCGCGTCCGGGACCGAACGGGAACACGCTCCGTCGCCGACCGGTAACGACTTGCCGGCCTCGAAAGAAGGTGGCGTATGGCCTTCTCCGAGCGAGTCCATCCCGACCTCGTCGCCGGTATCCGCGTGGCGGGGCCGATCGTCGTGGGGATCGTCCCCTTCGCGTTGATCACCGGGATCACCGCGACCGGCGCCGGCCTGACTGTCGCTGAGGCTGTCGGGATGTCAGTTATCGTCTTCGCGGGCGCGTCGCAACTGGCCGCGATCGATCTCATCGGCTCGAACGCCCCGTTCGCCGTCGTCGTCGCGACCGCGGTCGTGATCAACGCCCGCATGCTGATGTACTCGGCGTCGATCGCGCCGCATTTCCGGGCGTACACGCTTCGTCTCCGCGGGCTCGCCGCGTACGTGCTGACCGATCAGGCGTACGCGGCGTCGATCGCCGAGTACCGGGCGAACGACGGCCGCGACCGGATCCGGTACTATATGGGGATCGCCGTGACCCTCTGGGTCGTCTGGCAGGTCGGTACGGTCGTCGGTGCGGTCCTCGGGGCGAGCGTCCCGGCCGCGCTCGGGTTGGACTTCGCGCTCCCGCTCGTGTTTTTGGCGCTTCTCGTCCCGGCGATGAAGGACGCCGGCACGACGGTCGCCGGAATCGTGGCGGGGACCGTCGCGCTCGCGGTCGCGACGGTCGGTGTCCCGCTCAACCTCGATCTCCCGATCGCGGCCGTCGCCGGCGTCGCTTCGGGGCTCGTCGTCGGCGCCCGGGGGAACGATGACTGAGTGGTCGTCGCTCGGCGTCTGGGGCGCGATCGCGATCATCGGGCTCTGTACGTTCGTGATCCGGCTCTCCTTTATCTATTTGTTCGGCCGGATCGACTCGGTTCCCGCCCGTCTCCGCCGGGTCCTCAAATACGTCCCCGCGGCCGTCCTCGCCGCCCTCGTCGTCCCGTCCGTCGTCACAGTCCAGCCGACTGTGGCAGGGACACTGTTCGACGACCGGGTCGTCGCCGGGGCGATCGCCGCCGCGGTCGCGTGGCGCACGGAGGACGTGTTCCTCACGATCCTCGCCGGGATGGGGTCGCTGTGGGCGATCCGTTTCGGCCCGCTGTTGCTCTGAGGGCGTTTCCGACCCCCGAGCGGGTCCGTACCACGGTGCCCGCCGTTTCGTGCGGTTTAAGTACCGGGCTCGGGTATCGACGGTTGCAATAGATGTAGGGGTGTAGACCCCGAGTCCGGGAGGGCGACGATACACGCACGCGAGTCGTGGTAGCCAAGCATGGCCCAAGGCGCAGGGTTGCTAACTCTGTGGCGCAAGCCTCCGGGGTTCAAATCCCCGCCACGACGCTAACACAACCACACATGAGCACGGAAGAACCAGACGCGGACGGGGAAGACGAAGACATCCAGTACTTCGTCCGCATCGGACAGACCGATCTCGACGGGACGAAAAGCGTCGAGCGGGCGTTGACCGACATGAAGGGTGTCGGTCGGCGCGTCGCTCGCATCATCGCCGACAAGGCGGACACCGACCGCCGCGACGTCATCGGCGCCCTTGAGGAGGAGAAGATCGACGAGATCGTCGAGCTCGTGGAGAGCTACGCCGACGAGGTCCCCGAGTGGCTCACGAACCACCAGCGGGACTTCTTCACCGGCGAGACGACCCACGAGGTCGGCAACGACCTCGGGATGAGCCGCCGACAGGACATAAACCGGATGAAGATGGTCGACACCTACCGCGGTGTCCGCCACAAACGCGGCCAGAAGGTCCGCGGGCAGCGGACGAAGTCCACCGGTCGTACCGAGGGGACGATCGGCGTCAACGTCGAGGCGATAAAGGAAGAACAGGCCGAGGAGGCCGCCGAGGACGAATAATGGCGCTCGGAAACAACACCAAGTTCTACGAGACGCCGAACCACCCCTTCCAGGGCGAGCGGATCGCCGAGGAGGGCGATCTCGTCTCCCGTTACGGCCTCTCGAACAAGGAGGAGCTGTGGCGCGCACAGTCCGAACTCCGCGATTACCGCCGCGAGGCGCGCCGCCTCATCGGCGAGGCCCAAGGCGACACCGACGTCGCCGCCGAGGCGGGGAGCGACTTTCTCGCCCGACTGAAACGGATCGGTGTCCTCGACGAGGGCGACAGCCTCGACGACGTCCTCTCGCTGGACGAGACGGACATCCTCGAACGCCGCCTCCAGACGGTCGCCTACCGGAACGGGCTCGGTAACACGGCCAAGCAGGCCCGACAGTTCATCGCCCACGGGCACGTCACCGTCGACGGCGCCCGCGTCACCGAGCCGTCGTACAAGATCGACGTCGCCGAGGAGGATCTCCTGGAGTTCGACGAGACGAGCCCGCTCGCGGACGATCTCCACCCCGAGCGCGCGGAGGGACAATAACGATGGCAGACGACAACACCTGGGGCATCGCACACGTGTATGCCTCGTTCAACAACACGATCATCACCGTAACGGATCTGACCGGCGCCGAGACGATCGTCAAGTCGTCCGGCGGTACGGTCGTGAAACAGAACCGCGACGAGGCGTCGCCCTACGCGGCCATGCAGATGGCCGAGGTCGTCGCCGAGGACGTCCAGGAGGCCGGCATCGACGGCGTCCACGTCCGCGTCCGCGGCCCCGGCGGCAACCAGCAGAACAACCCCGGGCCGGGCGCGCAGGCGACGATCCGAGCGCTGGCCCGAGCCGGGCTCGAGATCGGCCGCATCGAGGACGTCACACCCACCCCGCACGACGGTACTCGCGCCCCGAAGAACGCCGGATTCTAACATGTCCGACAACTACGAGGTAACGTTCATCGAGCGGGACGGGCGACGCGTGCGGTTTCTCGTCCGGGGCATCACGCCCGCGTTCGCCAACGGGATCCGCCGGGCGATGATCGCCGACGTGCCGACGCTGTCCATCGACACGGTTCGTGTCATCGAGAACTCCTCGGTGATGTTCGACGAACAGATCGCGCTCCGGCTCGGCCTGATACCGCTGACGACGCCGGACGACTACGAGCCGGACGAGGCGGTCACGCTGGCGATCGACGTCGAGGGGCCCGACACGGCGTACTCGGGCGACATCGTCTCCAGCGACGAACAGGTCCAGCCGGCCGAGGAGAACGTCCCGATAATCGATCTCAAGGAGGGGCAGCGGCTCGAACTCGAGGCCGACGCGAAGCTCGGCTACGGGAAGGACCACGCCAAACACCAAGGCGGGGTCGCGGTCGGCTACCGAAACCTCCAGCGGATCGAACTCGGCGACGAGCGCGGCGAGTTCGACGACGACGACCCGGAGATCGTCCGGGGCGTCGTCGAGGACGACGGCGAACTCGTCACCGCGGAGACCTTCGATAACGATCTCCGACAGCGCTACCCGGACCGGGAGGTCACGGCCGAGGACGTTCCGAACGCGTTCGTCTTCGACGTGGAGACGGACGGCTCGGTGCCCGTCGACGACCTCGTGTTGAAGGCGGCCGAGTCGCTGCGGATCCGGGCGGACGAACTCGAAGACGCGGTCCAACTGTAACACGAATGATCCCCCACACCCCACCCACGACGGTCGCCCCGTCTCCGAGCGGCGGTACAGCCGCGCGTTCGGGGTCGGGATCGACCGAAAGGGGCTTTTGTGGGGGCGAAGAACACACCACTGCGAGCAGGGATAGCCAAGTCAGGCCAACGGCGCAGCGTTCAGGGCGCTGTCCTGTAGAGGTCCGCAGGTTCAAATCCTGCTCCCTGCATCCACTTCTCAGGAGTAATAACGATGAGTAGCAAGACGAACCCGAGGCTGTCAAGTCTCATCGCCGACCTGAAGTCGACCGCCCGCAACGGCGGCGGCGAGGTCTGGAGCGATGTGGCCGAGCGCCTCGAAAAGCCCCGGCGCACGCACGCGGAAGTCAATCTGGGCCGTATCGAACGATACGCCCGAGAGGACGAAACCGTCGTCGTGCCCGGCAAGGTGCTCGGGTCCGGTGCCCTCCGAAAGGGGGTCACAGTCGCAGCCGTCGACTTCTCGTCGACGGCCCAGACGAAGATCGACCACGTCGGCGAAGCGATCGAACTCGAACAGGCACTCGAAAACAACCCCGACGGGACGGACGTACGGGTGATTCGATGAGTTACGCCGAATACGACGCGGACGTCGTTATCGACGCCCGCAACTGTATCCTCGGCCGCGTCGCGTCGAAGGTGTCCGAACGCGCTCTCGACGGCGAGCGGATCGCCGTCGTGAACGCCGAGGCGGCGGTCATCACCGGCGGCGAGGAGGACGTGATGTCCGTGTATCGCAAGCGGACCGAGGTCGGCTCCGACCGGGGGCCACATTACCCCCAGCGCCCGGACCGACTGTTCAAACGGTCCGTTCGCGGGATGTTGCCGTACAAGACGACGCGCGGGCGGGAGGCGTTCGAGAACGTCCGCATCTACATCGGCAACCCCTACGACGACGTCGAGGCGGAGGTTCTCGACGGAACGTCGCTCGATCGGCTCTCGAACATCAAATTCGTCTCGCTCGGCGACGTGAGCGAGAACTTGGGTGCTAACGTCACATGGTAACGAACACATCAGGCAAGAAGAAGACGGCTATCGCCCGCGCGACGGTCTCGGAGGGGACCGGCCGGATCCGGATCGACTCGCGGCCGGTCGAGCTCGTCGAACCGGAGCAGGCACAGCTGAAGATGCTCGAACCGTTCCGTATCGCCGACGAGGAGCTGCGCGAAAACGTCGATATCGAGGTCACCGTCTCCGGCGGCGGGTTCGCCGGGCAGGCGGATGCCGTCCGGACCGCGGTCGCCCGCGGTCTCGTCGAGCACACGAACGACGCCGAACTCCGGGACGCGTTCATGTCCTTCGATCGATCGTTGCTCGTCAACGACGTTCGGCAGTCCGAACCGAAAAAGTGGGGCGGCCCCGGCGCACGGGCACGCTACCAGAAATCGTACCGCTGAGGTGATGGGTGTATGATGGTACCGGTTCGGTGTTTCACGTGCGGTAGCGTCGTCGGCGAGCACTGGGAGGAGTTCAAAGAGCGGGCCCGCGAGGGCGATGAGGACCCCGCCGAGGTTCTCGACGAGCTCGGCGTCGAGCGGGCGTGTTGTCGCCGGATGCTCGTCTCACACAAGGACCTCGTCGACATCGTCTCACCGTATCAATGAGAGGGACCAACCGTTACGAGAAGGCACGCATCCTCGGGGCCAGAGCCCTGCAGGTGTCCTACGGTGCGCCGGTACTCATCGACACCGACCAGACGGAGCCGATACTCGTCGCCGCCGAGGAGTACGACGCCGACGCGCTCCCCTTTACGGTCCGACGGGGGAAGGAATGACGCTCATCACCGAGGTCCGGCTCCGACGGATCCTCGACAGCCGGGGGAACCCGACGGTCGAGGCCGAGATCCGAACCGAGAACGGCGGTTTCGGGCGCGGCGCCGCGCCCTCGGGGGCGTCGACGGGCGAATACGAGGCCGTAGAGCGGCCCGCCGGGGAAGCGATCGCGGCGGCCCGGGAGATCGCCGTCCCGCGGCTCGAAGGGCAGGTGTACGCCGGCGACCAACGCGGCGTCGACAGCACCCTTCGGGCGGCCGACGGGACCGACGACTTCTCGGAGATCGGCGCCAACAGCGCCGTCGCGATCTCGATGGCGGCCGCGAAAGCCGCCGCGGACGTACTCGGCGCGCCGCTGTACCAGCATCTCGGCGGTGCGTTCCGCGGGCGCGGGTTCCCGGTTCCGCTCGGTAACGTGATCGGGGGCGGTGAACACGCCGCCGACGCGACACACATCCAGGAGTTCCTCGCGGCCCCGATCGGCGCTCCCTCGGTGGCCGACGCGGTCTTCGCGAACGCGTCGGTTCACGGCGAGATCGGCGAGATCCTCGCCGAACGGGACATTCCGGCCGCGAAGGGCGACGAGGGCGCGTGGGCGCCGTCGATCGACGACCACGAGGCGTTCGAGATCGTCGCCGAGGCCACCGACGCCGTCGCCGACGATGTCGGCTTCGAGATCGCGTTCGGCCTCGATATGGCCGGTGCCGAACTGTACGCGGATGGCGAGTACCGCTACGGGGAACGGACCCGGACGCCCGACGAACAACTCGAGTACGTCGCCGAGCTGATCGACGAGTACGACCTCGTCTACGTTGAGGACCCGCTCGACGAGGACGACTACGAGGGGTTCGCCGAGCTGACCGACCGGGCCGGGGACCGCACGCTCGTCTGTGGCGACGATCTGTTCGTGACAAACACGGACCGCATCGAGCGCGGGATCGACGCGGGCGCGGCAAACAGCGTGCTGATCAAACCAAACCAGATCGGAACGCTCACCGACGCCTTCGACGCGATCGAGCTGGCGGCCAACCACGGCTACGACCCGGTCGTGTCACACCGCAGCGGCGAGACGGAGGACACGACGATCGCACACCTCGCCGTCGCGACCGACGCCCCGTTCATCAAGACGGGGACGGTCGGCGGCGAGCGAACCGCAAAGCTGAACGAACTCATTAGAATCGAGGCAAACGCATGAGCGAAAACGAAGAGGGCGCCGACCCCGCCGAAATCGAAGAGGAACTCGACGAGCTCGAAGAGGAGCTCGACGAGGAACTCGACGAGTCGGGGGGCGACGCCACGACGGACGAACCGCCCGCCGCCGCCGCCACCGAGGCGGACGAGCCGGCCGAAACCGAACCCGCCGACGACGACCCGACGCCCGACGAGGACGTCATGCCGGACGACGAGGCCGACCTCCTCATCCCGGTCGAGGACTACCTCGGGGCCGGCGTCCACATCGGGACCCAACAGAAGACGAAGTCGATGGATCGGTTCATCCATCGGGTCCGGACCGACGGGCTGTACGTGCTCGATGTCTCACAGACCGACAGCCGGATCCGGACCGCGGCGTCGTTCCTCGCGAACTACAACCCCGAGCAGATCCTGATCGCGTCCTCGCGGCAGTACGGCCGGTTCCCGGCCGAGAAGTTCGCCGACGCGGTCGGCGCACGTGCCCGGACCGGTCGGTTCATCCCCGGGACGCTGACGAACCCCGATTACGACGGCTACATCGAGCCGGACGTCGTCGTCGTCACCGACCCCATCGGCGACTCCCAGGCAGTCAAGGAAGCCATCACGGTCGGCATCCCGGTCATCGCGATGTGTGACTCGAACAACACGACGTCGAACGTCGATCTCGTGATCCCGACGAACAACAAGGGCCGGAAGGCACTCAGCGTCGTCTACTGGCTGCTCGCGAACGAAACGCTCGATCGCCGCGGTGCGGAGCCGGCCTACGCGCTGGAGGACTTCGAGACGGAGCCCTGACGCGCCCGTTTTACATTCGTCGTTCCGCATAGTTGCCGAGCGACAGCTCCGCGAGTTCCCCGTAGGCCAGCTCCGCCGGCGGCTCGTCGGTCCACCGGAGTTCGACGGCGGGATCGCGGGACTCGGGTTCGCCGTCGCCGATCGACCCCTCGAAGGAGACGTACGGGTTCGGGATCGGCGGGCGGGGTCGCCGGTCGTCCAGATAGACGATCTGTAGCTGTGCGAGTCCCCCGATCTCCGGATCGAGCCCGGTCGCCCGTCGGACCCCCCGTTTCGCGCACTCGGCGTACGACTCCCCCGGACGCCGCCCGCCCCCGGGTTCGATCCAGCCGTCGATGCCGTCGTACCGAGCGAGGAGGGCCTCGCCGTTGCGGACGATCCGAACCCCGCCACCGCCGACGACGCCGAACGACTCGAAGGACCCGACGACGGCGTCGTACTCGTCGGGAGCACACTCGACGCGACGCCCGACGAGGTCGACGGAGCCGTACGTCGCGGCGAAATCCGAGACGAGCGCGTCGACGTGTCGGTGGAGTTCTGTCGGCACAGCTTCGTTTCGGTCCTCAAGCGGCTTGTGTGTTACCGTTGGTCATACGCCCCGTAGCCGGGCGGATCCGTTCGGATGCTTTTTTGTTCGTCCACACGACCGGCGAGTATGACAACCTCGAGTGCGCCCGGAAAAGTGTACCTTTTCGGCGAACACGCCGTCGTCTACGGGGAGCCGGCCGTCCCGTGTGCCATCGAGCGCCGGGCCCGGGTAACGGTCGAGCGGCGGAGCGACGGACAGCTTCGCGTCCAGGCGAACGACCTCACGCTCGATGGGTTCACGGTCACTTGGGGGGGTGAAACGGAGACCCGACCCGACGTCGACGTCCCGGCGCCGCTCATCGAGGCGGCGACGGGGTACATCGACGGCGCGATCGAGCAGGCGACCGACGCCGCCGGGGTGCCCGGGGCCGGCTTCGACGTGACGGTCGAGAGCGACATTCCGCTGGGGGCGGGACTCGGCTCCTCGGCCGCCGTGGTCGTCGCCGGGATCGACGCGGCCGCGCGTGAACTCGGCGTCGAGCTGGAGCCCGAATCGCTCGCCGACAGGGCGTACCAAGTCGAGTACGACGTCCAGGACGGACAGGCCTCGCGGGCGGATACGTTCTGTTCGGCCGTGGGCGGCGCCGTCCGGGTGCAGGGCGACGACTGCCGGCGGATCGAGGACGTCCCGACGCTGCCGTTCGTCGTCGGGTACGACGGCAACACGGGCGATACGGGCGAGCTCGTGGCCGGCGTTCGCGACCTGCGGGAGCGGTATGGGTTCGCCGCGGACACGATCGAATCGATCGGCGATCTCGTCCGGGCCGGCGAGGTCGCGCTGAACGACGGCGACGTCACGGAGATCGGCCGGCTGATGGACTTCAATCACGGCCTCCTGTCAGCCGTCGGCGTCTCCGCGCGCTCGCTCGATACGATGGTGTGGGCGGCCCGGGAGGCCGGCGCCCTCGGCGCGAAGCTCACCGGGGCCGGGGGCGGCGGCTGTATCGTCGCGCTGGACCGCTCCGAACAGACACACACCGCCCTCGAGTACACGCCGGGGTGTGAGAACGCCTTCCGGGCGGAGCTCGACACCGAGGGAGTCCGCGCCGAACGATGACCACGGTATTGAAACTCGGCGGCAGCGTGATCACCCGCAAGGACCGTCCCGAGACGGTCGACCCGGCGGCGCTCGACCGGGTGGCCGCGTCCGTCGCGAAGATTCCCGGCCGGACCGTCGTCGTCCACGGCGGCGGGAGCTTTGGCCACCACCACGCGGCCGAACACGGCGTCTCCTCGACCGAGGGGACGCGCGACGACGAGGGGATCCGTGCGATCCACGGCGCGATGACGGAGCTCAACGGGGTCGTCGTGGAGCGGCTGGCCGACGCGGGCGTCCCCGCGGTCCCGGTCCATCCGTTTTCCTCGGCCGGACGGCGTGCGGACGGCACGTTACGGCTCGCGACCGATCCGATCGGGGCGATGCTTCGGGAGGGGTTCGTCCCGGTGTTACACGGGGATACCGTCGTCCACGAAGGGGCCGGGGCGACGATCGTCTCGGGCGACGAGCTCGTCGTCACGCTCGCGAACGCGCTCGATGCGGACCGGGTCGGCGTCTGTTCGTCGGTGCCCGGCGTGTACGATTCGGACGGGAACGTTGTCGGCCGGATCGAGTGCTTCGGGGACATCGAAAACGCCGTCGCGGGAAGCGATGCGACGGACGTGACGGGCGGGATGGCGGGCAAGGTCCGGGAGCTTCTCGAACTCGACGTCCCGGCGTACGTGTTCGACGCCGACGGGCTCGAAACGTTTGCCGGCGGCGGGAAGCCGGGGACGGAGATCGCCTGACGGCCGATCGCCACCGGCGGACCGAAAGCCCGTTTTGCCCCGTCCGAACCCTTCGACGAGTGCGAGGGGCCCTCCGCCGTCCGCTGACGATCGCCGAACGCGGGGTGGCCGATGTCCTTCCGGGAACCACTTCGAGTGCTTCCCTGCCCACTAGAGCGCGATCTTTCAAGCGGTAGATCCAGCCAACTCGGAGAGAACTCCGATTTCGAGCGACACCGTGTTCCAGGCGCCACCAACGCTCGAACCCGTCGGATATCGGCGACGTTGTGGGTGGTGTGCGGCTTGTTGGCTCCTTCCCGTGCGGTGACTGCTCCGCCGCTGTCAGTGAACGGATCAAGCTCGTCCGATCCGGCGCCGATCAGTTCCCCGTAGACGCCACCCGGCGTGCGTTCGCTCGTCTTCGTCCGTGTCGCTTATTTTTCAATAGATCGTAGGGGCCTATATGCCTGATTTCGGACTGAAAGTACGGATGTTCGTCGTTGGATCGCTGCTGGCAGCGCTGTATCTCGCCGTCGGCATCGTCGGGCTCGGGATTTTGGGCACCGGCGCGTGGCCGATCGTCCTCGGCCTGTTGGTGACGTTCCCGTTCCTCCAGTACAAACTCGGGACGTGGATGGCCACGCGAAAGGCCGAGCCGATGCCAGAAGGCACACAGAGTGGCCACCGCGACATCCACCGGATGACCGAGTCCCTCGCACGGGACATGGGAATCAAGAAGCCACAGCTGATGGTCGCGGACATGGGGGTCCCGAACGCGTACGCAACGGGCAGAAAGGGCGACGGAACGGTCGTCGTGAGCAACGAGCTCATTCGACTGCTCGACCCGGACGAACTGGAAGGCGTCATCGCGCATGAGCTCGCACATATCAAGAACCGCGACGTGTTGATGATGACTGTCGGGAGCTCGATCGGAATGTTGGTCGGGTATGCGGTCTATTTCGTGTACATCTTCGGCGAGGACAATCCGGGGGGATTCATCGCCGGGTGGATCCTCTCGATGGTGGCACAGATGCTCGTGACGGTGCTCGTGATGGCCATTTCCCGCTACCGGGAGTACGTCGCGGACGACGACGCCCGGCGATACATCGGCAGCGGCGATCCACTTGCACGGGCGCTCGAAAAGATCTCTCGAAGCTCCGAGGGCCGTGAGGCTGATGTCAACGACGAGATGGCGGCGCTTTGTATCTTCAACGGCGATCGAGGGCTGTTGGCGACCCTGTTCGCGACGCACCCCCCGACCGAAAAGCGGATCGAAAAGCTCCGTCGCTGAGCCACTTGCAGTCCCCCGGAGGAGAACCGGCCGATCGGTGGCCAAACATACTGACCGGGGCAGAGGCGCCGGATGCGAGATGCACTTGATCCGGTATACCGGATAAAAAACGCGTGCATCAGCCTCGTTGAGACGTTCCGAGACACCCTTTGATGAACCGACGGAGTTGCGGCTCCGCTTCGCCGCATAACGGAGTAGTCGAGTGCGCTGCCCGCCGTCGTTCCCGTTGCACGGAGACTTCGTGATGGGGAGGACCTCGACCAATGACCGCGCGGGCGACCCCCTCGGTGACCCGAGCCATGGGGTCCGCCGGTCGGCCGACGCCATCGGGCGCAGCTGAGGCGTCGCTCGTCGTTGCCGCGGTTCCGTAGCTGTTACCCACTACTTTTTAAACCCTCGGAACACACCTGCTAGTAACCGAGCGACGGTCGCCCCGGAATCGGACGGGCGACCGGCAGTTGCGGGCGGGAGACGGCCGGCAGGGCAGGACGATCGGCTCCGATCGATCGACTGCCTCGCCGTGTCCGACCGCCGGCGCACCGATCCAGTCGGTGTCGCGTCCGTCACAGACGGCCGTGTACATGGCCGGTCGCCCAGCCACGGATCCGGCGGGCGTCCTCTCGGAGGTAACTTATGGAAGTCGAAATCGCAACAATCGGCGGCTACGAGGAGGTAGGGAGACAGATGACGGCGGTCCGCGCCGGCGAAGACGTCGTCATATTCGACATGGGGTTGAACCTCTCGAAGGTTCTCATCCACGACAACGTCGAGACCGAGCGGATGCACAGCCTCGATCTCATCGACATGGGCGCGATCCCGGACGACCGTGTCATGTCCGACATCGAGGGCGACGTGCAAGCGATCGTCCCGACGCACGGTCACCTCGATCACATCGGAGCGATCTCGAAACTCGCCCACCGGTACGATGCCCCGATCGTGGCGACGCCCTTTACGATCGAGTTGGTCAAACAGGAGATCCAAAGCGAGGAGAAGTTCGGCGTCGAGAACGATCTCATCAAGATGGATCCCGGCGAGTCGATGCCCATCGGCGACGAGTGTGATATGGAGTTCGTCAACGTTACACACTCCGTCATCGACGCGATCAACCCCGTCCTCCATACCCCGGAAGGGGCCGTCGTGTACGGCCTCGACAAACGGATGGACCACAACCCGGTCATCGGCGACCCGATCGATATGGAGCGGTTCCGCGAGATCGGCCGCGAGGGCGAGGGCGTTCTCTGTTACATCGAGGACTGTACGAACGCCGGCAAAAAGGGCAAGACGCCCTCCGAGTCCGTCGCACGCTCACAGCTGAAAGACGTCATGTACTCGCTTGAGGACTACGACGGGGGGATCGTCGCAACGACGTTCTCGAGCCACATCGCCCGCGTGAAGTCGCTCGTCGAGTTTGCCGACGATATCGGCCGACAGCCGGTTCTTCTCGGCCGCTCGATGGAGAAGTACTCCGGGACCGCCGAACGGCTCGACTACATCGACTTCCCGAACGATCTGGGGATGTACGGCCACCGGAAATCCGTCGACAGGACGTTCAAACGGATCATGAACGAGGGCAAGGAGAACTACCTGCCGGTCGTCACCGGTCACCAGGGTGAACCCCGAGCGATGCTGACGCGTATGGCCCGCGGCGAGACGCCGTACGAGCTCGACGACGGCGACAAGGTCATCTTCTCGGCGCGGGTCATCCCTGAGCCGACGAACGAGGGACAGCGATATCAGGCGGAGCGGCTCCTCGGTATGCAGGGTGCCCGCATCTACGACGATATCCACGTCTCCGGGCACCTCCGCACCGAGGGCCACTATCGGATGCTGCAGGCGCTCCAGCCGGAGCATCTCGTCCCGGCCCACCAGGACATGAAAGGCCTGTCGCCGTACGTCGACCTGGCCCGCGGTGAGGGGTACGACGTCGGTGAGGACCTCCACGTCACCCAAAACGGGAACACGATCCAACTCACGGAATGACGACCACAGACCGCGTCGAATCGGCGCTCGCCGAGCGGCGGTCGATCGTCAACGACGCGATCGACGAACAGCTACCGGTACAGAAACCCGAGCGGCTCTACGAGGCGTCGAGATATCTCCTCGAAGCGGGCGGCAAGCGTCTCCGGCCGACAATCCTCCTTTTGGCCGCGGAGGCGATCTCCGGGACGGCCTCCCCCGCCCCGGACTACCGCGCGTTTCCGACGCCGAACGGCGAGCGGATCGACGTGCTCTCGGCCGCCGTCTCGATCGAGGTCATCCAGTCGTTTACCCTCATCCACGACGACATCATGGACGACGACGACCTCCGGCGCGGCGTGCCGGCGGTCCACAACGAGTACAATCTCGAAACCGCGATCCTCGCCGGGGACACGCTCTACTCGAAGGCGTTCGAGTATATGCTTGACACCGGCGCGCCGGCGCCGAGAAGCGTCTCGGCGCTCGACGAGCTCGCGACGACCTGCACGGAGATCTGCGAGGGACAGGCCCTCGACGTCGACTTCGAGAGCAGGACCGACGTGACGACCGACGAGTACCTCGAGATGATCGAGTTCAAGACCGCGGTCCTGTACGCCGCGGCGGCGGCCACCCCGGCAATACTGCTCGGCTGTGACCAGGAGACGATCGACGCGCTCCACGGCTACGGTCTCGACATCGGCCGCGCGTTCCAGATCCAGGACGACCTGCTCGATCTGACGGTTCCGAGCGACGAGCTCGGCAAACAGCGTGGATCGGATCTCGTGGAGGGCAAGCGGACTGCGATCACGCTTCACGCCAGAAACCAGGGTGTCGACGTGGATGCGCTCGTCCCTGACGATCCGAGCGACGCCGAGATCGAGGCCGCCCTCGGACAGCTCCGAGACGCCGGGAGCATCACCTTCGCCCGCGAGACGGCCGGGAAGCTCGTCGCGAGCGGAAAGGAGCGACTCGAACTGCTCCCGGAGAACGAGGCTCACGAGCTGCTCGAAGGGATCGCCGACTACCTCGTCGAGCGCTCCTACTGACCGGCCGAACGTTTATATACGAAACCGGGACCAACGCCGGTGTGACGTAGCCAGACGCCGACAGCCGGCCCGGCGGGAGCGCGGATCGCCGCTGTCGGAGCCGCCGTCTCGATCCGCCTGTTCGCCCCCGAGGAAAACCCGCGAGGTTTTGTTTCCGCCCCGAGTAGCCGGTTGCGATGGACGACGACCTCCGCGAACGTATCGAACGCGAGGCCGAGACGGCCGCGTTGTTCAACGCGCTCAAACACGACAGCGACGCACAGGTCGACGCGATACTGGGGCCGATGATGGGTGAAAACCCCGATTTCAGGCCCCACGGCGGCGACATCCCCGGCATCATCGCGCCCGTTATCGACGAGGTAAACGAACGGTCGACGTCGGAGAAGCGCGATCGGCTCGAATCCCTCGCCCCGGACCGCCTCGCGGAGCTTGACGCCGCCGACGAGACCGACGACCGACCGCTCCCGGAGCTTCCGAACGTCGACAGCGAGGTACGGATGCGTCTCGCGCCCAATCCGAACGGCCCCTGGCACCTCGGCAGCGCCCGGATGCCGGCCGTCATCGGTACGTACAAGGAGATCTACGACGGCTGGATGCTCTGTCGGTTCGACGACACCGACCCGGAGACGAAACGGCCGGATCTCGGGGCGTACGACGAGATCCTCTCGGCGATCGAGTATCTCGGGTTCGAGCCCGACGAGGTCGTCAAGGCTTCGGATCGCCTCGGGACGTACTACGACTACGCCCGACAGCTCGTCGAGTTGGGAGGTGCCTACACCTGTAGCTGCGATGCGGCCTCCTTTTCCGAGCTGAAAAACGACGGCGAGCCCTGTCCCCACCGCGACAAGGATCCCGAAACGACCCGAACGGAGTTCGAAGCGATGATCGAAGGGGAGTACAGCTCCGGGGAGATGGTGCTCCGGATCCGGACTGACATCGAGCACAAAAACCCCGCACTCAGGGATTGGGTCGCGTTCCGGATGATCGACACGCCGCACCCGCGGGAGGCGGCCGCGGCGTATCGCTGTTGGCCGATGCTTGACTTCCAGTCGGGGATCGACGACCACGAGTTCGGTATCACCCACATCATCCGCGGGATCGACCTCCAGGACTCGGCGAAGCGACAGGGCTTTCTCTACGACTACTTCGGCTGGGCGTACCCCGAAGTGGTCCACTGGGGTCACGTCCAGATCGACGCTTACGATGTCGCGCTGTCGACGTCGACGATCAAGGAACTCGTCGCGGAGGGCGAACTCGACGGGTGGGACGATCCACGGGCGCCCACCGTTGCGAGCCTCGAACGCCGCGGGATCCGCGGGGAGGCGGTCGTCAACGCTATGACCGAACTCGGCACCTCAACCTCGAACGTCGACCTCGCTATGTCGTCGATCTACGCGGAAAACCGCGAACTCGTCGACGACGGCGCCGATCGCCTGTTTTTCGTCCGGGACGGCACAGAGGTGCCGATCGACGGTGCCCCGGATGTCGCCGAACCACCGCTTCACCCCGATCACGAGGACCGCGGGAACAGGCGGATTCCGGTCGGCGACGCGGTTCTCGTCGAGCCCGACGACCTCCCCGATGTCGACACCCGGGTCTGGCTGAAGGGGCTCGGCCCGGTCCGGTACGACGGCGAGGCGTTCGTCTTTACCGACGACGACATCGGGATCGTCCGGAACGGCGATGTCGATGTCGTCCACTGGGTTCCCGCCGCCGAAAGCGTCCCGGTGCGGCTGCGAACGATGGACGGCGACGAGTCCGGACACGCCGAACCCCGGCTCGTCGAATACGATCCCGACAGTATCGTTCAGTTCGTACGGATCGGCTTCGCCCGGATCGACGGCCACGGCGACGACACGTCGGTCGCGTATTTCGCACACCCCTGATCGGTCGCCCCCACCGGCGAACGTTTACGTCCGGCGCACAAGGACGAACCTATAATGGCGATCGACCCGAACTTCGAGGAGACGCACGAAAACGAAGGGACAGAAAAGGGTGTCACCGTCTGGGGACCGACGGATCCGCCCGAAGAACTCGGGATCCGCGGCACGCACGTCGCCGTGGATTTCGATATCTGTGTCGGCGACGGCGCGTGCCTCGAGGACTGTCCGGTGGACGTCTTCGAGTGGGTCGATACCCCCGGTCACCCCGAAAGCGATCGGAAGGTCAACCCGACCGACGAGGCCCAGTGTATCGACTGTATGCTCTGTGTCGACGTCTGCCCGGTCGACGCGATCGACGTCGACCCCGGCCGCGAGAACCGGATATAGTTCACTCCGAGCGGTATCTATCCGCCTCTCGCCGGGCGATCTCGCCGCCGTAGTGGTCGACGATGGGGCGGTAGGCCGCGCCGAGGGCCCGTTTACACTCCCGTTGTGAGACGTAGCCCAGCCTGGCCGCCGCCTCCGCCCATCCCGCGTTCTGTAACACCCGGACGACGAGCAGCCGTTCCGCGTCGGGGTCCGCAACCACGCCGCTGACGAGCGCGGCGAGTGCGAGCCGGCGGAACGGGCCCGGGGCAGTGTCGTACAGCCCGGGGCCGTAGGCGGCGCTTGCGACCAGACGCCACTCGAAACCAGCAAGATCGACGGGGATATCCGCGCTCACCGCGGCGAGTACGGCTCGAACGGTGTCCGGGTCGAGTTCCCGGAGCGCTCCCGGGAGAACGCCCGGGAGCCGCTGTCGGAACCACTCGCCGTGTCGATCGGCGAGGTCGATGCCCCGTTCGGAGAGCGGTCGGAGCATGACCGCGGAGTGTTCCCCGCTCGTGTCGTTTCGCGTCGTGGAGAGGTGGACCGGCCGGTAGCCGTTTGCGGCCCAAAAGGACAGGAGCTCCGGGGTCGCGCCGTAGCTGACGCCGAGGTAATCGACGGCCCGGCCGTCGGTGTCGCGGTCGCCGAACTCCGCCGCGATCCGATCGAGCAACCGGGACCCGAACCCCTCCGAGCGGACCGCGTGGTGGGTGACGATCCGCAACACCCGGTACCCGACGGGGACGCCGGCCTCCGGATCGCGCAGCTGGCTCGTCAGGAGGTCCGGGATCAGGTTCCCGCGGATCCGGTCGCCCTCGTAGGCGGCCCGGCGCGTTCCGGCACCGAGCCCGCCCTCGCGTGCCAACAGCGCGACCGACACCGGGTGTCCGTCGACGGTGAGTGCCCGGATCTCGATCTCCGGGGCGTCGAGGAGTCGGGCGAGATCGTCCGGTTGCGTCCGGTAGTGGCCGTACACGAGCAGGCCGAACACGTCCCGTAGCGCCGGCTCGTCGTCGGCGAGGCTGTCGCGATCGAGCCGTTCGTACACCGCGTTCGCGGGGTCGGCGCCCGCGAGGAGCTGTCCCGGCGGCGGCGTCGCATCGAGCAACAGCGCGTGAAACAGCCACACCTCGATCGGATCCCCCGCCGCGTACCGGATCGGTTCCGAGAGACGGATTTCGGTTACCGCGTGGCTCTCCTCGAGGGTCCCGCGGAACCGGACATCGAACCCGCGACCGGCGCCTTCGTACCCCCGGACCGTCGTCGAGAAACAGACGCCCCGGGCGACAGAGGACAGCCCCGTCAGCGTCCGAACCGGGATCGCCGCCGCCTCGTCGACGAACACGAGGTCGGCGTCCGAGTCAACCGCCTCCCCCGGCGGCAGAAACCGTATCTCCCCGGTCGGCGTACGGAGACACGGGCGCGAGCCACCGTCCCTGTCGTCCTCGAACGACACGTCCATCGAGTCCAACAGCTCGCTCGCGCGTTCGAAAAGCGCTGCCGCGTTCCGGTACCCGGGCGCGGTCACGACAACGCGCTTGCCGTCCAGCGCGAACGCGGCCGCAGCGAGGCCCGCAGCGCTTGATTTCCCGCGCCCTCGGTCGGCCTCCAGAACGACTGCCGTCCCCGCCTCGGAGAGGCGTTCACACTCGGCGACCGCGTCGCGTTGGTCGGCGCTGAGGCAGGCTTCGTACACCGTGTCCGGGAACGAGGCGTCCGGGGGCGGCCGGATCCGTCCGGCCGGTCGTCGCGGTTCGCGTCGCTCCCGTCGGTGTTTCGTCCGGCGCCCGGTGTCGACGTCCACGATCGAAACTCCCCTGTGCGTCCGAAGCGTCCGGAGGAGGTGACGTTTGAACCGCGACCCGACCGCGTCGACGGCGAACGGTGGCGGCGCGAGCGCCGCCGCGAACCGGCCGCGGGCCGCCGTCCACGCTGACAGGGGTGGCGCCAGAAGGATCAATAGACCGCCGCCGTCGATCGTTCCGGTGGCCTGCCCGATGGCGTTCGGGCGGCAGGTGTCGTGACAGTCGACGACGACACAGTCGTACGTGCGTCCCAGAAGCGTCCCGACGCGGTCGTAGCTGACCCCTTCGCCGACGATGTCGTGATCCGAGACCGTCACGGTCGCCCCGGCGTCGATCGCTCCGACGGCCGTCTCAGCCCCCTCGTAACATCGCTCACGGTCGCCCGACAGCACGAGCAATCGCCGTTGGTCCGTGGCGATGGCGTCCGACCGGAGCTGTCGGGCCGTCTCGCCCACCGTCTGCATACCGGTGGGAGACGACGGGGACGCAAATCACCACCGGTCGGGGCGCGGAGCGGTTGATAAGGATTAAATGTCGCGCCGCCGGACTCCGTAGTATGAGTAGCAAAAGCGACGAACGCAGGGAACACACCTGTATCTCCTGCGGGATCAACATCTCCGGCACCGGCGCGGCAAAGTTCGACTGCCCGGAGTGTAGCACCCTGATCTACCGCTGTTCGAAGTGCCGCAAACAGAGCAACCTGTATAGATGCCCCGAGTGTGGGTTCACGGGGCCGTAACGATGGGGAAAGTAGCTGCCAAAATGAAGGTCATGCCGCAGAGTCCCGATGTCGACCTCGACGATCTCCAAGAGCGGCTGGAGAACGCCCTTCCGGAGGGCGCAAAGATCAGCCGTGTCGACCGCGAGGACGTCGCCTTCGGGCTGATCGCGCTGTTCCCAACCGTGCTCATCCCCGACGAGGCGGGCGGCACGGACACCGTCGAGGAGGCCTTTTCCGGCGTCGACGGGGTCGAAAGCGTCGATGTCGACGAAGTCGGCCGTATATAAATCCTCGACCCTCCGGCTTTGTTCCCCGCCGTGTAACGGACGTTTTATGTGTCGGAGCCGTTTAGCGTCGGACAAGAATGCCTAGTTCGAACGGTCCACGGAAAGCAACTCGTAACAAGCTGAAAAACGACGCTCGCGACCGCGGCGCGTCGCCGCCCCAACGCTCCGTCCAGCAGTTCGACGACGGCGAAAAGGTCCATCTCACGCTCGACCCCTCCGTTCCGAAGGGGCAGTTTCACCCCCGTTTCAACGGCCGGACCGGCACGGTCGTCGGCGAGCAGGGCAGCGCGTTCAAAGTCGAGATCGAGGACGGCGGCGTGACGAAGACGCTCATCGCCGCCGCCGCCCACCTCAAACGACAGCAGGCATGACGATCTTCAAGCAGGTCCTCGAGGAGGAGCACCTCACGACCCCCGAAGCCAAGGAGCTCCTGGCCGATGTCGAAGCCGAGCGCGCGCTCGACGAGGACCGGGAGATGCGGTACGAACTCGCCCGGGCGATCGAACACGTCAACCGGTTTTCGACCCTTGAGGCGGCCGCATCGCGACAGCTCGTCGACGACCTGCTCGAACTGGAGAAAGTCGACGCCTCGACGGCCTGTAAGATCGCTGATCTCCTGCCGGAGGACCGCGACGAGCTCCGGACCGTCTTCGCACAGGAGCGATACACCCTCTCCGGCGACGAACTCGACGAGATACTGGACATCGTCGTCAAATACGCCTGACTGCCCGTAGTTTAAATAACGGCTCTTCGTACACGGTATATGAGCGACGAGGGAGACGACGGGACGCCACGGACAGCGGTCGTGTTGGATTTTCTACCGAGGGGGAGGCCCGACGACGACAGGCCCCAATACGAGCGCTCGCCGGTCGCGTTCGCCGTCGGCGAAGAGGACTTCAGGCTCGTCGAGGCCGCCCTGACCGACGACGCCGGCGTCAACATCGGCGATCGGATCGGGATCGAACCCCGCGGTGACAACGTCAAACAGCTTCGAACGGTCACCTACGACGACCTCTCGAGCACTGCCGAGTCCGAACTGGAGTACGCGATCGACGGGATACTGGACGCCGACGAGACGCGGTTCGTCGAGTTCTACAACGACGCCCAGCCGATCACGACCCGGCTGCACGTCCTGAACCTGCTTCCGGGGATCGGCAAGAAACTACGGAACAACGTCCTCGACGCCCGGAAACGAGCCCCCTTCGAGAGCTACGAGGACATCGAGGAGCGCGTTTCCGGGCTGTACGATCCGAAGGATGTTCTCGCCGAACGGATACTGGAGGAGCTCCGCGAGGAGGACCTCAAATACCGGATCTTCGCCCGCCGTGAGGGGGAGTAGCCGACGGGAAGCGCGAACGATATACGGGTCCCGCCGTTACGCCCGGTATGCGCGACCCCGACTCGCTCATCGCCCGCGCCGGCGTCCGGGGCGATCCCGACCACGACCAACATTTTCTCGTCGACGATCGGGTCCTCGATCGGCTTCCAGGGTATCTCCCGGCGGACGCCGACACGGGCCACGTCCTCGAAATCGGCGGCGGCACGGGCGGGCTCACCGCCCGGTTGCTCCCGGCCGCCGACCGGGTGACCGTCGTCGAACGCGACCCGGAGCTGTCGTCGTTCCTCCGAGCGGAGTTCGCCGGGGCGATCGACGAGGGACGCCTGACGGTCATCGAGGGCGACGCGCTCGACGTCGAGTTGCCGTCGTTCACCGCGTCCGTCTCGAATCTCCCCTACGGCGCCTCCTCGGAGATCGCGTTCCGGTTGCTCCCGGCCGGCCGGCCGCTCGTGTTGATGTTTCAAAAGGAGTTCGCCGAGCGGATGGCCGCGGCCCCGGGCACCGACGAGTACGGACGCCTGTCGGTCACGGCCGGTCACTACGCGGAGATCGAGATCGTCGAGACAGTCCCCAAGGAGGCGTTTTCGCCGCCGCCGGCGGTCGAAAGCGCCGTCGTCCGGGCGACGCCGCGCGACCCGGACTACGCGGTGCCCGACGACGAGCGGTTCATGGCCCTCGTTCGTGCGGTCTTCACCCAACGGCGGAAGACGATGCGAAACGCCGTCCGCAACACGACCCACATCTCCGGGATCGACGACCCGGACGCGTTGGTCGAGGCCGCCGGCGAGGAACTGATGGGCAAGCGGGCCGGAAACGTCCCGCCGAGCGAGTTCGCGCGGCTCGCGAGACTCGCCGCCGAAGCCGAGTGACCGCTCCATGATGGTACAGCTTCCCTGGTACTGGCGGCTGATCCAGGACATCCAACTGCTTTTCGACACGGTCGCGAGCAGGTACGCCGCCACGGCCGGCGCGGTCGTCGCTTTCGTCATCGCCGTTCTCCTCACGTACCGGATCGGTCGTCGGCTCGAATCGAGATACAGCCCCGATGCGGTCGAGGCCGTCCAGTCGGTCGTCGTGACCGTCTGTGCGGTTGCCGTGAGCGCGTTTCTCGTCGCGGTCTGGCGCGTCTCGGCGGAGGTCATCGACGCGTTGGGCTTCCTCCGGATCACCCCCGAGGACGGCATAAAAGCCCTGGTGACGTTCATCTTCCTCGCCGGCGCGTTGACCGTGACCCGGCTGACGAAACGCTCGATAAAGTACGGGGCCGGCCGCGTCGCGATCACCCCCCACCAGCGCGAGGTCGCCCACCACGCGATACAGATCATCGTGTTCGTCCCGACGATCGGGTTCGTGGTGGCGCTTTGGGGGATCCCGGTGACGAACATCTTCCTCGGCGCCGGTGTGCTCGGCATCGTGTTCGGGTTCGCCGCGCGAAAGACGCTTTCGGGGGTCCTCTCGGGCTTTGTCATCCTGTTCGCCCGGCCGTTCGAGGTCGGCGACTGGATCCGCGTCGGCGATCGGGAGGGGATCGTCACGGACATCACGGTGTACAACACGCAAATACGGACGTTCAACGAGGAGCACGTCCTCGTGCCGAACGACACCGTCACCGGCGACGACATCGTCAACTACTCCAAGACCGACCGGCTCCGGCTCGAAACGGTGATCGGGGTCGACTACGGGGCGGATATCAACACGGCGGCCCGGGTCGCGGTCGACGCGATGGAGCGCGTCGAGGCGGTCGAATCACAGCCGCCGCCGGATGTCGTCAGACAGGAGTTCGCCGACTCGGCCGTCCTGTTGCGGCTTCGATACTGGATCTCGCCCCCGACCGTCCAGGAGAAGTGGCGCGCACAGAACGCCGTCGTCGAGTCGGTCAAATCCGCCTTCGAGGCGGCGGACATCAAGATCCCCTTCCCGCAACGTGAACTCGCCGGCCGCGAGGAGACTGGCGGGCTCAGGGTCGCCGACGGTGACTCGGGGGCGCCGGACGGCGAGTTCGACTCGGCGGCCCGTCGGCGGTCGGAAGCCGGGACGGGCGCCTCGGAGCCCGCCGAGGACGACACCATCGGGGGAGAGGAAGACGGAACCGACCGACTGACGGATCGGCACTCGGACGGCTTCGGGGATGGCGTTGACGATTCGGTGACCGACCCGCCGGCCGACGAGGACGCGAGAAGATGAAACTCACGGACCAACGCGACGTGGGAACCGTCTACGAGGCGGCCGAGGACTCCCACCTGCTCGCGGAGACGGCGACCGAACGGATCGACAGCGGAACCGTGCTCGAAGTCGGTGTCGGCTCCGGGCACGTCGCGGCGCGGATCGACGCGGAGACGCCCGCGACGGTCGTCGGCTGTGACATCAACCCGGAAGCGGTCGCCAGGGCACGCTCGGAGGGGCTCGCCGTCGTCAGGTCGAACCTGACCCACCCCTTCGCCGCCGACAGCTTCGACGCCGTCGTGTTCAACCCGCCGTACCTCCCGACGCCCCCGGAACACGAGTGGGACGATCCACTCGAGTACGCGCTCTCGGGCGGCGAGGACGGCCGTCGCGTCGTCCGACCGTTTCTCGCCGATCTGGGGCGCGTTCTGGTCCCGGACGGAACCGGATACCTCCTCGTCTCCTCGCTGACGGATATCGATGCCGTGGTCGGGCTGGCGGCCGACGCCGGGCTCCGGGCCCGGGAGATCGCCGAGGAGTCGTTCCCCTTCGAGCGACTCGTCGTCCTCGAAATAACTCGGGAGAATACCTGAGTAGGAAATATTAAACGCCGTCATCTCGTACGGAACGGTAATGACGGATATAACCGCTACGACACCCGGTCTGTACCCGCTCCCGGACTGGGCAAAGGACGAGCTATCCGATCTCAAGGGCCACCAGAAGGGCGACCTCATCTCCGGGGAGGAGTCAGACGAGATCGTCGAGGCATACGGTCGCGCCCGCTCCGAGGTCGTCGACAGACAGCGCGAGGCGGGTCTCGACCGGATCGTCGAGGGACAGCTCCGCTGGGACGACATGTTGGCGCACCCGCTCTGTGTCCACGACAACGTCGAAACGCGGGGGATCGTCCGCTATTACGACAACAACAACTTCTATCGGGAGCCGGTCGTCCGGGGCGACCTGACAGCCGACGGTGACATCGCCGCCGAACTCGACGCCACGCCGGACGCCGATCAGGCCGTTCTCCCCGGCCCGTACTCCCTCTCCGAGCTCGCGACGGACGAACACTACGGCGATAGTGCGGCGTTTCTCGACGCCGTCACGGAGTTCCTCGCCGCGGAGGTCGACTCCCTCCCGCCCGTCGAGACGCTGTTTTTGCTCGAACCGTCGCTCGTCACCGACGCGCCCGAGGACGGCGAGGACGAACGCGCGAGCCGGGCGATCGACGCCGTCGCGTCGTCGACCGACGCCGACGTCGTCGTCCACACCTACTGGGGGTCGATCCCGGAGAAGCCGTACGCACACCTGATGGACGCCGATATCGACGCCATCGGCTTCGATTTCGTCTCCGATCACGAGGGGAGTGTTTATAATATCCAGGAGTACGGCACGAAGGACGAAATCGCCCTCGGCGTCGTCGACGGACAGAACACCCTCGTCGAGGAGCCGACGGAGATCGCGGAGCGGATCGAGTGGGTCCGAGAACAGGTACCGGCCGAGGCGTTCGACCGGATCTACGCGACTTCGAACACCGAGCTGTTCTACCTGCCGACCAACAGGGCGGAGGCGAAGCTGGATGCGCTCGCCGCCGCGCCCGCGGAGGTGTCGCGATGAGCTCCGAACTCGCAGACACCCGCGAGCAGTTCCGTCCCGACGAGCACCCGACCGAGCATTTCCTCCTGACGACGGTCGTCGGCTCCTACCCCAAGCCGAAGTGGCTCAACCGCGCCAAGGAACTCGCCGAGGAGGAGGCCCACGAGTTCGACGACGGCGACCTGAACGAGGCGATGGACGACGCCGCGCGACTCATCACCGAAGAGCACGTCCGCGCCGGGCTGGACGCCGTCGTCGACGGCGAGATGCGCCGCAACGAGATGGTCGAGTACTTCGCCGACCGCATCGACGGCTACGAGTTCAACGGCCCGGTGAAGGTGTGGGGCCACAACTACTTCGACAAACCCTCCGTCGCCGACGAGGTCGAGTACGGCGAGCAGTGGCTCGTCGACGAGTTCGAGTTCACCACCGGCGTCACGGACCGACCGGTCAAGGTCCCGATCACCGGCCCGTACACCCTCGCGTCGTGGTCGTTCAACGAGGCCTACGACAGCGAGGCCGAGCTAGCCTACGAGCTCGCCGACCTCGTCAACGAGGAGATCGACGCTCTCGTCGAGGCCGGCGCACGCTACATCCAGATCGACGAACCGGCGCTCGCGACGACGCCCGACGACCACGCCATCGTCGGCGAGTGTCTCGAACACATCGCCGACGGCGTCCCCGATGACGTCCGACTCGGGCTCCACGTCTGTTACGGCGACTACTCGCGGATCTACCCGGAGATCCTCGATATGCCGGTCCACGAGTACGACCTCGAACTCGCGAACGGCGACTACGATCAACTCGACGTGTTCAAACAGCCGGAGTTCCACAAGGACCTCGCTTTGGGCGTCGTCGACGTCCACACGGCCGAGGTCGAGTCCGTCGAGGAAATAAAGGAGAACATCCTGAAGGGGCTCGAGATCGTCCCCCCGGAGCGGCTCACCGTCTCCCCCGACTGTGGCGTGAAACTCCTCCCCCGCGAGGCCGCGTACCGGAAAATGGAGAACATGGTCACCGCAGCCCGGGAGATCGAAGCGGAACTCGACGCCGGCGAAATAGAGTACTAGCTCCGCTTCTCGCGCATCCGTTTGCGCTCGTGGCCGCCCACCACGAGCGCCGCGCCGATGATGACGAGGTTCTTGATTATGTACTGGCCCTCGACGGTCAGGCCGTAGGGGAACGCCGTGAAGACGACGGCCGGCAACAACACGATCGGGAGAAACGTCCCGGGCATCTGGAGGGCGAGCAGGAGGATGCCGGCCCTGATAAAACGCCTGATGAACAGACAGAGCCCGATAACGACCTCCCAGACGCCGAGTATCGGCACGAAAAGCTCCGCGGGGACGAAATACACCGTCGCGGCGACGAGGTCGCCGGCCGGGCTGACCCCGATCACCTTCAGCGCGCCGAACCAGACGAAGACGGCTCCGAGAGCGTACCGAAGCGTCGGCGGCCCGTACTCGTTCATCGAGGCGGTTATCCACCCGTCGAGTTCGTCGACCGTCACCCCGTCGGTAAAGGGGATCGTGCGGCTATCGAGCGTCGACATAGCGGCAACATGTGACGGAGTTATATAAGAGTACCCCGGTCGGGGGGGCGACGCTACTCGTACAGCCAGGTCTCGTCGATCCGGTCGTACCCGAGCAGCTCCTCGTCGTCGAAGAACAGCCCGATCTCGCGCTCGGCGGAGCCCGCCTCCGTGTCCGAGCCGTGGATGACGTTGCGGCCGAGATCGAGGCCGAAGTCGCCCCGGATCGTGCCGGGTGCGGACTCGGCGGGGTCGGTCTCGCCCATCATCGTTCGGACCTGCGCGATCGCGTCTTGGCCCTCCCAGACCATTGCGAAGACCGGCCCGGAGGTAATAAACTCGGCGAGCTCGTCGAAAAAGGGCTTGTCGACGTGCTCGGCGTAGTGCTCGCGGGCGAGTTCCTCGTCGATCCGCATGAACTTGCCGGCGACGAGCTTCAGGCCGCGGTCCTCGAACCGGGAGACGATCTCCCCGATGAGGCCACGCTGGACGCCGTCGGGCTTGACCATGACGAAGGTCCGCTCGGCGTCGGCCATCAGGCTTCGACCTCCTCGTCGGCGTCCTCGGCGTCCTCGGTGTCCTCGACGTCGGCCGCCTCGGCCGTTTCCCCGTCGTCCTCCGCGTCTTCGGCGTCGGCGTCCTCGACATCCCCGTCGGTTTCGTCGTCGGATCCCGCCGCCGCTTCCTCCTCGTCGGCTTCCTCGTCCGGCTCGGCGTCGCGGTCGTCGCCGACCCATTCGAGGTCGCGGGCCTCCCGGCCCATCAGATAGTTCTTTTCACACTTCGAGTCCGCGAACCAAAGCACCGTTCCGTCCTTCTTGACGTACATCGTGCCGGTGCCCGGCTCGATCTCCTGGCCGCTGTAGTCGCAGGTACGTTTCTGAACCATTATTGTCCTCCGATCGAATCGGCTTCGCGGGCCGTCTCGCGAAGCTGTAGCACGTCGCCGACGCGGACCGGGCCGAGGACGTTCCGGGCGATGATCCGTCCCTGGTTTTCGCCCTCCTTGATCCGGCATTTGACCTGCATGGCTTCGCCGTGCATGCCGGTCTTGCCGACGATCTCGATCACTTCGGCGGGGGTAGCGCCGTCCCCTTCGTTTTCAGCGCTCATACAAACTCACCTACCGGAGTTCCTCGACCTTCTCGGCGATGGATTCGACGTCGTCGCCCGCGTCGCCCGCGTCGACGATCGCCGCGGCGGCGCTGCCGACCTGTAGCCCGGCGGCGTGGCCGATGTCGTCCTGTGTGCCGACGAAGACGTACGGGACGTCCTTCTCGGCCGCGATCTCAGGGAGGTGCATGACGACCTCCTCGGGGCTGACGTCCTCCGCGACGAAGACGAGCTCGGCGTTGCCGCGCTCGACGGCCTTCGTCGTCTCGTTGGTTCCTTTCTTTACTGAGCCGGTGTCCCGGGCGACTTCGAGCGCCTCGATGGCGTCGTCCTCGAGGTCGGCGGGAACGTCGAAATCTACGTATACTGACATTTTTGAACTCCTCCTACGCGCGGGCTCGCGCTCCCCCGCCGCCGAACCGGCCCCGGCCGATCGGGTCGGCACAGGTCGGTTCTTCGCACGGTGCGTACTGATCCTGTCCGGCTAGGAGCATCACAACCCCACGTAGGCTGTACTCCATCGTACTGCACCCCTACATAAAAGCGCTTATGAACGACGCCGGCCGTGTGAACTGCTCGCAGGGGTCACCGTTCGAGGCCGACTCTCGTCATCTCGCCCCACGACGTGTCGCCGCGGAGGAACTGGATCAGCCCCTTCCAGGCGATAAACGCTTTCCACTGCCGGTAGAGGACGTTCTCGACGACCCCATACAGGAGTATTCGGGCGATGTCCCGGGGACGGCTGTACCGACGGAACCCATACACCTCGTTGAACGCGCTGAGCCACGACATGAGCGTCCCGAGCCCGACCGCGACGGCGACGAAGAGGACGAAAAACGGGACGTTGAGCAGCCCGAAGATCAGCATGACCGGGACGAGCAGGTAGCCGATCCCCTCGATCAGTGGGCCGAGCGCCTCGACAAGGATGAAAAACGGGAGCGCCACGAGGCCGATCGCCCCGTACTTCCGTCGGGCGATCATGCCGCGGTGCAACAGGAGCGACTCGAGTAACCCGCGGTACCACCGGCTCCGCTGTCTGCCGAGCACGCGTCTCGACTCCGGGGCCTCGGTCCAGACGACGGCGTCGGGGACGAACTCAACCCGGTACGCCGCATCGGCGTCACAGAGGTGTCGGTGCAGCCGGACGACGAGCTCCATGTCCTCCGTGATCGTCTCCGTCGAGTAGCCACCGGCCTCCCTGACCGCGCTCGTCCGGAAGAGCCCGAACGCCCCCGAAATGATGAGTAGACTCCGGGCCATGCTCAGCCCGATCCGCCCGGAGAGAAACGCCCGGATGTACTCCATCACCTGGAGGTTGACGAGCGCCGACCCGGGTTTCCGTCCCGATGTAGCAGCTGATCCCGGTCTCCGCGTACGCCGGATCGTCGGCGCCGAGCTCCGTCTCCGCGTCGCGTATCGCCACCGGACCGTCGCCCTCGACGGTTCGACGACAGTACGTCGAGTTCAGCGGCCGCGACGTTCCGACCGCCACGTCGTCCGTCCCGACGACGTGGTCGATCCGATGTGTTTCACCGTCGACCGAGGCGACGAACCCGATCGGCAGATCCAGGAACTCGCAGCCGATATCGAGGGCCCGTCGGAGCTTCCCGTCGACGGAGCGTCCGCCGTCGGCGTCCATTTGGTGGAGCCGATAGATCGCCCGCTGTTGTCGTTCGAGCGTTTCGAGCGCCCGCTCGCGCCGCGTCACGTCGCGGATCGTCCCGACGATACCGCGTATCGCCCCGTTCGTCCGGATCCCACACAACCGCAGCTCCAACGCCTCCGCCCGTTCCGTCTCGATGATCACCCGGCGTTCGTCCTCGTCGCCGTCGCGGATCGTCCCGAACGCCGCCGCGACGCGTTCGTACGCCGATCGGTCGAACCGATCCCCCTCGACCAAGCGTTCGAGGGTCTCGCCGACAAGCGTCTCCCGATCGGTGCCGAGGAACGATTCGACCGCCCCGTTGACGAACGCGATCGTTCCGTCGGGGTCGAAGCGGACGACGCCGTCGGCCATCGCCTCGACGATCGAGGCGTACAGCTCCGGGTCGGTCGCACCCGATCCCCCGGTCGACCCGTCCGCGGTCATCGGATCGATCCCCAGTCCATGTCCTCACATACGACGGTGTCCATTTAGGCCTGTGGGCGATCGGCGGCGCCGTCCCCGCCCCGTTGTTATTGACAAAATAGAAAATATTCTTTTTGATAAGCCATAACAATTTCTCCCAGTAGGAAGCTTTAAGACGCTAGCGGTCGTACTACCTCGCGTATGAGCACTCAAGAGACCGTACGCCGTCGAGCCGGTAGCGTCGAAGAGACAGCCCTCCGCATCGAGCCGGAGAAGGCCGAACAGATCGTCGACGCGTTGAACACCGACCTCGCGGCGACGTACGTGCTGTATCACCAGATCAAAAAGCACCACTGGAACGTCGAGGGCGCGGAGTTCCTCGAGGTCCACGAGTACCTCGGCGAGATCACGGACGACCTCGAGGAAAGCGCGGACGAACTCGCCGAACGCGCACAGGCGATCGGCGGCGTGCCGCTCTCCGGCGGCGCGACCTACGAGGAACACGCCCCCATAGCGCCGGAGGGCGACGACGTGTACGATATCCGCACCTCCCTCGAAAACGACGTCGAGGCGTTCGGCGTCATCATCGAATCGCTTCGCGATCACATCGGGCTCGCGACCGAACTCGGCGATTACGCGACCGAGGAACTCCTCCGTGACACCCTCGAGACGGTCGAGGAACACGCCCACCACCTCGAACACTACCTCGAGGACGATACGCTCGTCCTCGAATCGGCGACCCAATAAGACGGCGGACGGCGACGCCCCGGTTCAACGACGCACGTCGACGGTGAGATCGGTCGCGATCCACCCGTCTTCGTTATCCGGTTCCGTAAACACGGTCCGCTCAGGCGATGTCGTGTGGGCCCGTAGTCCGGCTGGCTCGTCCGCGTCGGAAGTTACTACCATTGTATCTCCGTGAGCACCCACCGGTCTAAAACGTTTTGGTGGACCTAAACCGGACCACACCGTACTGTTTTGCCCGTCGCTCCCTTCCGTGGGCGTATGGACGACCGCGACCGCGATCTGGCCGAGGCGACGGCCGAACTGAACGAGACCTTGGAGGCGCTCAAAACCGAACTCACGGAGCCGCCGGACCGGGAGTTCAAGCCGCCGACCCCCCGCGAGCTCCTCCGGTTCACGGAACAGTACACGATCCCGACGACGATCGCGCTGCTTGAGGCCGGCATCCGTTCGCTGGAGCTGCTCGCGGCCGCGTTGCGGGCCGCGGACGGGCGCCCGATCGACGCTGTCTCCGGGGAGCTCGGAACGGAGGGCCGCGACCGGCTCGCGGCGACGAGCCGTGAGACGCTCCACCGGCTCGACGATGCCCTCGCCGAACTCCAGTCGGCCGCACGCGGGGAGCCATCGGCCCCCGAGATCGCCCACTTGTTAACCGAAGCACGCGAGCTCCGGGCGGAGGTCGACGATCGGCTCGCGGACGCGATCGACGGGGAGCCGCGGCGATCCGGCCCCGATCCGGGCGCGGGCTCCCGCGTGGGGAGTGGCTCCGAGAACACACCCTCCGAACACGGGGCAGACGACACCACGGAGATCGACGTCGACGAGGAACTCGAATCGATCAAACGGACCGTCGAGGGGTCCTCCGACGACGACGGCTCGCCCGCCGGTGACACCTCGGACGACGGATCCGGCTCCTAGTCGCTCCCGACCGGCTCGAAGCGGTACCCGTCCCACGACTGGCTCTCCGGCTCGCGGATACCGGCGCCGGGCTCCCGGAGTTCCGGGCAGTAGACCGGCGTCACTTCGTCGCCGATCGATACCGCATCCGTCGTCAGTTGAGCGAGCGCCCGAACCGACTGCCCCTCGATCTCGAACTCGGCGATCGCCAGATGGTTCGGCTCCCGGACGCCGGGCGGCGTCGCGTGCGCGGTCGTCCAGGTCACCACCTCCGCGGTGTGGTCGCTCAGGTCGATCGTTTCGACCGGCTCGTCGCCGTTCGGGCCGCGCGGGTGGCCGGGGTACGTGATCGAGCCGTCCTCGTATCGGTACGCTTCCATCGTCATCGTCCCGCCTCCATGAGCACGGTGGTGACGCAGTTTCCGAAGCCGCCGACGTTACACGCCAACCCGACGTCGGCGTCTACCTGTCGCCGCCCCGCGTCGCCTGTCACTTGCTTGTAGATCTCATAGCCCTGTGCGACGCCGGACGCGCCCAGCGGGTGGCCCTTCGATTTCAACCCCCCGGACGTGTTCACCGGGAGCTCGCCGTCGAGTTCAGTCGTGCCCGCCTCGATCTCCTTGTATGCCTCCCCCGTCGGCGCGAGGTCCAGCCCCTCCATCTGGAGGAACTCAAGGATCGTGAACATGTCGTGGAGTTCCGCAACATCGACGTCCGAGGGGGCCCTGTCGGCCATCCGGTAGGCTTGGGTCCCCGAATCGACGACACCGCCCATCGTCGTCGGGTCGGCGCGCTCGTGGACGACGTGGGTGTCCGTCGCGCCGCCGATCCCCGAGATGACGGCGTACTCATCGGTGTACTCCCGTGCGACGCGCTCCGGGCAGAACAGAAGCGCCGCAGACCCATCGGTTATCGGACAGAAATCGTACAGCCGGAGGGGATCGGCGACCATCGGTGCCTCCATCGCGGTCTCGACGTCGATCTCCTTTCGAAACTGTGCGTGGGGGTTCAACGTTCCGTTGGCGTGGTTCTTGACCGCGACTTTCGCGAGGCTCTCCCTCGGTGCGTCGAAGCGGTCGAGATACAGCCGCGCCGTGAGGCCGGCGAAGGACGGCAGCGTCACGCCCTGTTTGTACTCCACCGGATGGGTCAGCGAGGCGATCACGTCGGTCGCTTCCCCGGTCGTCCGGTGGGTCATCTTCTCGCCGCCGACGAGAAGCGTCATCGCCGAGGCCCCGCTCGCGACCGACTGCCACGCGGCGTAGATCCCCGCCCCGCCGGAGGCGGAGGTCTGGTCGACCCGCTGTGTGTATGCCGGGAGCGCCGAAAGGTCCTGTGCGAGGGCGTTCGGAACGCCCGTCTGCCCCTCGAACTCCCCGCTTGCCATGTTCGAGACGTAGAGGTGTTCGACCTCGTCGGGCGAAACGCCGGCGTCGTCGAGACAGGCCGCTCCCGCCTCGGCGAGCAACTCCCTGATCCACGCCTCCCGACGTCCGAACTCCGTCATCGACGCTCCGACGACAGCAACCTCAGGCATGCTTCGGCACTCGCCGGCGACGGCCCTAAACGTTTGGGCCCGGGGCAGTGACGAACGGAAGGGTTTTTGGCCTGCCTAAACGAACAGTAGTGCAATGACCGCGAGTACGCACGGAGGCGAGCGCCGTGTCCAGTGAGATCCGCGATCAGGGCGGCGCGAGCCGAACCGAAGCGCCGTTGGCTACCGACCGATCGGTGCTCGAACTCGACGGTATCGGAAAGTCCTACGACGGCTCGCAGGTGATCGAGGACCTCTCGTTGACCGTCCGTGACGGGGAACTGCTCACGCTTTTGGGCCCGTCCGGGTGCGGAAAGACGACGACGCTCCGGATGATCGCGGGCCTCGAACGCCCGGACGACGGCATCGTGCGTCTCGGGGGGACGGCCGTCACCGGCGGCGAGTTCGTCCCGGCCGAAGCTCGCGATGTCGGCGTCGTGTTCCAGGAGTTCGCGCTGTTCCCGCATCTCTCGGCGCGGGAAAACATCGCCTTCGGGATCGAGGACTGGCCGGACGACGAGAAGGCGGCCCGCATCGACGAGCTGCTTGAGTTGGTCGGCCTCTCCGATCACGGCGGAAAGTCCCCGGAAGAGCTCTCCGGCGGTCAACAGCAGCGGGTCGCGCTCGCGCGCTCGCTGGCCCCCGAACCGCAGTTGCTGCTTCTCGATGAACCCTTCTCGAATCTCGATGTCGACCTCCGCGTCCAGATGCGCGAGGAGGTCCGCGAGATCCTGAAGGAAGCCGGTGTTACGGCGGTCTCGGTCACCCACGACCAAGAGGAGGCGATGTCGATCTCGGATCGCGTCGCCGTGATGAGCGAGGGACAGATCCAGCAGATCGGAACCCCCGAGGAGGTGTTCCAACAGCCCGAATCGAAGTTCGTCGCCGGGTTCCTCGGCCACGCCTCCTTCGTCGCCGGGCGGGTCAGGGACGACTGCGTCGAGACCGGCGTCGGCTGCGTCCCGTTGGAGCAGATCGACGGGCTCACCGACGCCTACTACGGCTCCGAGATAGACCTCATGATCCGGCCGGACGACGTCCGTGCCCACCGCGTCGAGCCCGGGGAGGCGAACGGCGAGGTCGTCCACCGGCGGTATCTCGGGCCGACTGTTCTCTATCGCGTCCGGATCGACTCCGGCGATGTCGTCGGCTGCATGCACAACCACGCGGACAAGGTTTCGCTCGACGACCCCGTCGACGCGAGCCTCGACGCCGACCACAAACTCGCGTGGTTCCCGCGCGGGGATCGGACGGTCCCCGACGGGGGCACCGACCACCCGGAACAGTAGCTGTACATCGGGGAACGAGTCGTGCCCACGAAGGATCGAATGGTACCGAACACCTCGACCTGAAAAACGAACATAGCTTTTCGTACGGAGTGACGGATCGACGGCAGCGGCCGATAGACGGGGGAGACTGTGCGGCGGCGTAACCCCTCGATGACGGGGATCGACCGCTAGAGCCGTCGGTGCGGAAAAGCGGCGATTCGAGGGCACAACTGTATCTCCGGGTGGATTCACGGGGAGTACGGCCCCGAACCGATCGGGCTATCGGAGCAGGAATTCTGTATAGCAGTATACAATTTATGAGTTCGAGACGGAACGACCCGAGCGAAAGTAGGCGATCCGACACGTACTTTTGACCCGGAGGTGTACCCTGAGTGCCGCCGGGGGTGTCACAGATATCCCGACTGGCGCCCCGGGCTCGGGATCCGGGCCGTGGTCTCGTAGAGACCGTGTGGAGCCGGACGCTCCACGCCCCGGGTGTAACGGGGCCTACCGTTTCGACGGGAGCCGAGCGTCACAGCACCGACCACGAACCCGCGTCGAACGTCCCGCTGACGGTCCGCTCCGGCCCGAACGACCGGGTTCCCCACGCCGCTGGCCGTCCGTCGCCGCCGCTTGCCTTCTGTTTCGGCCTCTGGAAGCCCGCCTGACGGTCCGTGAATGTCGTCCGTCCTTCGGGCCGGCCAGCCAGGTGTCTGCCCACCGCCGTTGGCGGAACCGCACTCCACGAAAGCCCGGTCGGGCGCCAACTCCTATGCGCACGGGACTGTTCCGTGAGCCCTGGGACGAACTCCCGAGGACACCCCTCCGAGCCCTCCAAATACCACGTTCGAGCGACGCGTCCTGCTCCCGATGCGTCCGCCCCGGGTGTGTCTGGTGGGCTCCGGGGTCTGCCCACAGCGGTGGCGTCGCATCGCTGACTACCGTGGCGGGCAAAGTACCCCGAGAGAACGCTCGAATCGTAAACACCGGAGCTATCGACGGGCCGTCAGGATCACTGGAGAGCGGCTATCCCGCTGGAACAGCGTACGGGCCGCGGGTGATCCGCCCCCGGGCCGGTCGAGAGCGTGTTGCGACGTGACCGTCCCTCATTGCAGAAGGGGGATCAATCAAACAGCCTGGCGAGCACCGGCAATGGCGAGTTCGTTCGAAGCAACGACATCCTCCCGTAGTCACGAGCAATCCCCGACCGTTTGAACGAACTCCAACGGCACCGCGGCGCTGGGTTGGGATCTCCGCTGACGGGGCTCCGATACGACGGGTCGATGGCGTTCACGAAACGGAAGTTCCCTACAGCCTATCAGCAACCGAGGATTTCCGAGGACGGGCCCACACCACCGCCACTCCCCTCCCGACAGGGGAACCGGGGCCATCCCGGTGCCGGGACACCACAGCGGTTCGAATGGTTGTCTCGAACCGTTTGATTTCGGAGCTCTCGTACTGCCCTCGGGTGGACAGTCTCCAGTTACAGCATGCGACGCCACGATCCGGTGTACGTTCCGTACCGTTGTCGGCTGCGGACTGTAGGCGGTGTCGGATTCGCGTCCGTCCCGACGGAGGGGTCCTCCACTCGGGGGAGATCGTCAACAGCATGCGCTAAGATTTATCAATATATCTAATGTACGAGATCAAGACTAACTTAGATCAGTGTATTATAATCCGATATCGGCCTAATTTGGGATTAATAATAGACGATAAGGGCCTTTATCGCTGTGTCTGACATACATTAATGATCCCGCGTCCCGAACCGCAAAACATGACGGACAACGAACGCGTCCACGTACAGACGTACGTCACGGCCGCTCAGCGGGAACGCTGGCGGGGGGAGGCCGCGGAGCTGGACATGAGCAACGCCGAGTACGTCCGAACGATGGTCCAGGCCGGCCGCCGGAGCTTCGATTTATATACTGACGCCGGTGAGACGGGGACGGCCGAGGAAGGCCGTTCTTCGGACGCTACCCCAGGGGTAGATGGGGTGAAAGACCGTGCTCTCGACGTTCTCGACGAGCGGGAGTTCGCTGACTGGGACACACTGCTCGCGGGCGTCACCGACGACATAGAGGCCAGACTCGAGAACGCACTCGAAGAGCTCCAGTCGTCGGATCGGATCAGGTACAGCGGTCGCCAGGGCGGGTACACGGTGATCGACGATGAGCGCTGAGAACCGATCCGAGGCGGTCCGACCCGAGGACCCGGTTTCGTACTTTCTGGAGGATATGACGTTTCACGGCCGTAGCGAACGCACTAAGGCGGCGTACGGTCGAGTGCTCGAGGAGTTCGAGGCGTTCCTCGAGGAGCGAGGAACCGATCTCGGAGACGCCGGCCAACGCGCTTGCATGACGTGGGTTCACTCGCTTCGCGACCGACACGCCGAGAGCACTGTCGCGACGTACGCCGCCTACGTCCACCGGTTTTACGCCTACATGGGGCAGGTCGGAGCCTTCGAGACGAACCCGATGGCGCTCGTCACGGAGGAGATGGACGAGTCGATCGACACGGACCCGACCCGCCGGGAGGTGTCGACAGCGGAGATGCGGGCGTTCGTCGACGGGATCACTCACCCACTCGAACGGGCCGTCGTCGTCACCCTATTAAAAACCGGTATGCGGGTCGGGGAGTGTTGTAATCTCGATCTCCGGGACGTTCACCTGGACGATCGGGAGATCGTCGAGGCTTTCGGGACCGCTCCCCGTGGCGCGTTGGAGGGGCGCCCGGACTCGATTTACGTCTCCAGCGAGCCGAGCCGGGGGACTGTTTATAACGGCGAGGAGCGAAGCGCCTCGAACAAACGGAAGCGTGACACGGTTATCCCGGTCGATCCGGAGCTCAAACGGGTGCTCAAGGCCTGGCTCGCGATACGGCCCGACGCGGAGTCGTCCGCCGACCCGCTGTTTTGCTCGACGAGCCAGTGGGGTCGCCGGACGACGCCGTCGATGGTTCGGGGGATCGTCGTCGATCACGCGTCGGAACGGGGGTGGACGGGCGGGGACGCCGAGGAGAACGTGACGCCGCACTACTTCAGACACTTCTTTACCACCCATCTCCGCGACCGAACCGGGGATCGGGGAGTCGTGAAGTACCTCCGCGGCGATGTCGCGACGGATGTCATCGACACGTACACACACAGCTGGGGTGATCAGGTCCGGTCGGTGTACGAGACCAACATTTACTCCGTCCTCCGCTGACGGTTCCCGTCGCATCGGGTCGTCGTTTCGTTTCCGTCCGCACCGTTTTTGTCTCCTCACGAATTCATAAATCACATACTGCTATACAGAAACTCCTCGGTAACGTGGGCTCGGGGATGCGCACAGAGATGCAGCTCACGGCTGCTGCTACCCGAAATCGAAAGGGTTGCTTCAGACCGTCGCCTCGACGCCGCCGACGAGTAGGTCGGTGACCGCTTCGACTGCCTCGGTTCGTTCCGCCGGGTTCTCCAGAAGCACTGTCTGGCTCGGGAAGAGCCGTTCGCCGACCCTGAGCCCGTGATCGCGGGCCGTCGATCCGGTGACGGTGAGGTATACGCCGACCCCGACGGAGGCGATCGCGGCCTCCTCCTCTCTGTCTCCCGGGTATCGGAACGAAACGCCCTCCATGGCGTCGTCCCCGAGCACGGCCCGCACCAGCCGTTCGTACCGCGGCGAGATACACATCGGCCCCTCGTACGTCTCGATGAACGTCCGGTCCGGGCTCTCCTCGATGTCCGGTGTCGCGAGTAGCGTGTGATCGACCGTATCACCGAGCCCGTCGACGACCCGGACATCCGTATCCCGCGGGTCGATACGTCCGTTGAGTTCGTCCAACGACGTCAGCGGTTCGCCCGCGAGACCGACGACTTCCTCCAGGACGAGATCCGCGCTGTCGAAACCGAGCGGGAACTCGTGTTTCCGCAGCGCCCGGAAGGGCTCCTCGCGTCCGACGAGGTGCAGCTCGTGCGGTCCCAGATCCACGATCAACGAATCGAAGACGATCCGACGAGGGGTTCCCGGCCTCGCATCACGGAGCAGCGTGTACTCGGGGGCGTAGGGGTCAGTGTCGCTGTAGGCTGTGAGCCGGTCGTAAACGTCACCGTCGGCGTCCTGGTCTCCCTTCGCGACGGCTTTCTCGTATCGGAGCGTCGAGGCGATCCGATCCGCCCGGTCCTCGATGTCGGCGACGGCGGCGACGCGTTCCAACACCGCCTCCAACGGCCGACCCTTTCGCGGCACGGCAACGGCGATAGTCGTCATTAGCTCATCGAGACGCTCGATAGATAAAATCGGCGCGGTTCCGTCGAGAGGCGTCAGTCCTCATCCGGCATGTTCCTGCCCGCGATCCCGCCGAGTGCTTCCGTAAGCCGCTTGCGCATCTCGACGACCTCCGACAGCTCCTCGGAGAGCGATTCGATCTCCGATTCGAGGGCGTCGATCTCCTCCCGAACGTCGCCGAACTCGTCGTCAAGCCGCGTTTCCGTCGACCGGGCCGATTCGTTCGCCGCCTCGGCCGTGGCCTCGATGTCGTCGAGACGCGCGTGGGTCCGTTCGTACTGTTCGTTGATATCGTCGAGAATCTGCTGGGCGTCGCCGTTCTCGTCGAGAAACGCCTCGAACGCGTCCGTGTACGCCTCGAGATCGGCCACCGCGGATTGGAGGTGCTCGATCCGGGCTTCAACCGCGGCCCCCGCCGGGCCGACCCCGAGCGCCTCCCGAAGCGCGACGATCTCCGGGTCGTCGGGATCGGCCCCTTCGAGCTCCGCGAGGAGTTCGTCGACGACTGATGCGCTGTCGGGCTCCCCGTCAGCCGGATCGGCGTTCCGATCGCTGCCCGCCGGCTCGTCCGCCCCGCCGTCCTCGTCGTCGCCTGTGGCCCCGGTTGCGTCCTCGGCCGCCGCTAAACCGGAATCAGTGTCGGTATTCCCGTTGTTCCCGGCGCTGTCGGCGGTCTCGGGGTCGGGATCGACCCCCACATTGGTATCCCCGCCGTCGTCCTCGGTATCCCTGTCGGCTTCGATATCCACGTCATCGCCGGCGCCATCCCCGGTTTCGGATCCACCCTCTCCGTCAAGCGACGGCGTCACCGATTCGATCGTCGGGTCGCTCAGGAACTTCGACGGCACGTCCGTATCGTCGCCGCGGAGGCCGTACACCGTCGTGTACTCCTCGCCGGGCGCCAGTTCGCGTTCGAAAACGATGCCGTCGTCGACGACGCCCCAAAACTCCGCCCCGTAGTTCGGGTGAAAGCCGATGTTCTCCGGCGAGATGTCCTCCGGAACGCTATCGACGAGACGGACGGAAACCGGCTCGTCGCGGTCGGAACGGAACACGAACGCGATCGCGGGGACGGGGAAGTCGTCCGGCTCGAACGATTTCTCCACCGTGATGCCGTCGCGCTCGACGACCAGGACATCCTCGGGGTCGGAGTTCGCCATACCGTCGGGTGCGACGGCCGGAATATAAAGCTATGCGCCGGGTCGGATCGGCGGACGGCGGCTACAGCGACGCCCTATCGCCGATCTCGACGACCTCAAGCCGTCTCGGATACTCGAACCCGCGGATGTGGTCTCGGAGCGCCGACGGGTCGGCGGTCAGGCCCTTCCACATGTCCCAGTGTGTCGGCAACAGCCGGTCCGCCCGGAGCTGTGCGCCGACTTCCGCGGCCATGTTCTCGTCGGAGTACCACTCGGTGTATGTCGGCTCCCGGGTCCGTTTGTCCGGGATCATCCCGGACGAGCCGAAGGCGGCGACGGCCAGGTCGATGTCGTACGACTCGCCGATCGACTCGAACGCGTCGCTCGGGCGGGCGTCGCCGCCGTGGAAGAACGTGCCGGCGTCGTGTTCGAAAACGTACGAGACGGGATGGTCGGCGTCGGGGTCGTGGGCCGGCTCCACGCCGATCGACAGCGAGCCGATCTCGACGGTGTCCCCTTCGGACACCTCGACGATATCATCGCCGTCGACGCCGTGCTCGTCGACCCACCCCTCGGCGACCGCCACCGACGACGACGGGCCGAAGAACGCCGCGTCGGTTCCGCTGAGGATCGGCGCCTGGGAGGGGCCGTGCGTGTGATCCGTGTGTTCGTGTGTCGCAAACACCGCATCCGCCGCGGCGATGTCGTCCGGTTCGAACGGAACGGGTATCATCCGGATCGTCCGCGGCGGGTCGCCGGTGCCGAGATACGGGTCGACGAGAACCGTCGTGCCGTCCGACGCCTTGAGGACGAACCCGTTGCAGCCGAGATACCAGAGGTCGAGCCCGTCCGGTTCGGCTGCCGAGACGGTCTTCGGGAGCCACTCGCCCCAGTCGGAATGGATCGCCATGCGCGGACCTGTGGCCGGCGTTGATAAAAAGCCGCCCGGTCGCCGCGTCCTACCGTTGTGGGTGCCATCGCCGCCGGAACTCCACGCGTGCGCCCCCTCCCTCCGCGTCCGTGAGCACGAGTTCCCACCCGTGGGCGTCGGCGATCGCCTTCACGGCTGCCAGTCCGACCCCGATCCCGTCGTCGGTCGTCGAGTAGCCGAACTTGAGGACCGACTCGCGATCTCCTTCGGGAATGCCCGGGCCGTCGTCCGCGACGTAGAACCCCTCCGGGACCGGACCGACGCGGACCGTCGTATCCGCCCGGCCGTGTTCCACGCTGTTATCGGCTTGCGGCCGATTGCCCGTGGACCCGTGTTCCACGCAGTTCCGGAACAGGTGTTTGAACAGTTCGAGGACACGGTCGCGATCGCCACGGATCGTTCCGAGGCCGTCCTCGATCACCAGGGATCGATCCTCGCCGCCGGTCTCGGACCACGCCATCTCGGCGAGCTCGCCGGGATCGAGCTCGGAGAGCCCCTCGACGATCTGTCCGTACCGCCCGATGGTGCGCAGCCCGCCGATGAGTTCCTCCATCCGTTCGAGGGACTCGTCGACCCGCCCGAGCGGCTCCGTGGAATCGCCGTCGATCGCGATGTCGAGCCACCCGGACGCGACGGAGAGCGGACTTCTGAGGTCGTGGCTCACTGTCGCCGAGTACTCCTCGATCCGCTCGTTCTGTCGCTTCAGCAGCCGCCGGTACTCGATGTCGCTTGCCACGTCCGAAACAACGGCCACGGCGCCGTCGATCGCCTCCCCGCGGCACAGCGGGGCAGCGTCGACGGAAACCCACGCCGTTTCGCCGTCCGGCCGTTCGAGGCCGCGCTCGGCGCCGAAGACGGCCGCTCCGGTTTCGAGCACCGTTTCCAGGGGGGACTCGCCGCCCGACGACGCCGAGAAGCCGGCGTCAACGGCCCGCCATACTGGGTGTTCGACCGGCCCGTCGATCGCCGTAGCCCGATCGACGCCGAGTATCGCCCGAGCCCGGGCGTTGAGGTCGGTGATCGTCCCGTCGGCGTCGGCGATCACGACGCCGACCGTCGCCGTCTCGAACACCGACGCGAGAAGCTCCGAAAGCCGCCGGAGATCGGCTCGGTTGTCCCCTGCGGCCCGGATCGCGAGGAGATGCGTCCCGGTCGAGACGTCCGCGATCAAAACGAACTCGACGGGTCGGCTGCCGCCGTCCGGGCGGGCCACGTCGAGCCGTCCGCTCGTCGTGCCACTCGCGAGTGCGTCGTTCAGCGCCGCCTCGAAGCCCGTTTCGTCCCGGACGAACTCGTCGACCGAGCGCCCGAGAAGCAGCCCCTCGTTTCGGCCCGTGAGCGTCTCCGCAGCCCCGTTCACCCCGGTACACGTCCCGTCGTCGTCGATCAGAAACAGCCCGTCGCACGCCCCCTCGAACGCCACCCGGAACAGCCGATCGTCGGTCGGGACAACTGCCATACGTACGCACTACACCCGCCGTATAAAAATGGTTCGCGGCGGTGTGGCCATCCCGGCCTCAGTCCTGACAACAGCCGCCCGCCGTTTCGCCGAACTCGACTTCGAGCGGTTCGGAGATCACGTGATCGAGCTCCTGAAGCCGGAGCTCGACGTTCGATTTCGCCTCCAGGTACGCCGACATCTTCGGCTTGTCGTGGAGTTCCTCCTGTGCGGCCTGCAGCTCACGGAGATCGTCGTTCGTCGCCGTTCCGGCCTGACGGGCCATCAGGAACTCCTCGCGGAGGTCCTCGAACGCCTCCATCTCCCGCTGGAGTTCGGCGTCGTTCTCGATCGTCTCCTTCGCCCGGCGAAACTCCTCGTACGCGGGCAGTTCCGTGATCGCTTCGCCGAGCTGTTCGGCGAGCTCGATCGCCGTCTTCTCGTCGGTGATCTCGACGCTCATTGTCACACGTTCGTGTCGATCCCGTATATGTATGCCGGAGGTGGCAGCCCCGAACGCCGCCCGGACGATCGTGTCCCGACGGGGGGCGCGCTCCGATCCCTGCTCGCGTCGTCCCCCCGAAACGCGGCTGTTTTACGCTGCGGCCTCAAAACAAACCCAATGAGTCAGGAATCGGACGCCGAACGGACAGCGGGTGACCTCCGGAACACCGGGATGGCACTCAAACACGAGCGAACGTGGGACTACGAGCTCGATCGGATCGTCGAGGCGGTCGAGGAGCGCGGCGCGGAGAAGGTCGGGCTACAGTTTCCCGAGGGACTGAAACGGCGTGCGGGCCGGGTAGCGGACGACCTCCGGGAGCTCCTGCCCGGCGGAACGACGGTGATGATCTCCGGGCAACCCTGTTATGGCGCCTGCGATCTCGATACGTACATGATGCGGCGGACGGACGTCTTCGTCCACTTCGGACACTCGCCGATGAAGGAGTCGGAGAAGATCATCTACGTTCCCCTCTTTTCGAACGTCGAGGTGACGCCGATCATGGCGGAGGCTCTCGAAGAGCTCCCCGACCCTGCCGACGACGACGCCGTCGGGCTCGTGACGACCGCCCAACACATGAACCAGTTCGACGGGATGCGCTCGTGGCTTGAGGAGCGTGGCTACGCCGTCGAGACCCGCCGCGGCGACGAGCGGTTGACCCACGAGGGGCAGGTGCTCGGCTGCAACTACGCCTCGGCCGATGTCGACGCCGACCACATCCTCTACGTCGGCGGCGGGAAGTTCCATCCACTCGGCCTCGCGATGGAACACCCCGAAAAGAAGGTCATTATCGCCGACCCCGTCAACAACGTCGTCACGATCGCCGACACCGAGAAGTTCATGAAACAGCGCTACGGCGCCGTCCACCGCGCGATGGACGCCGAGGAGTGGGGCGTCGTCTTCTGTACGAAGATCGGCCAGGGCCGGTGGGATGTCGCCGAGGAGATCGTCGAAAACAACGACAGTGCATACATGCTGACGATGGACGAGGTGACGCCGGATCGGCTGACGAACTTCGGGTTCGACGCCTACGTCAACACCGGCTGTCCCCGGATCACGACCGACGACGGCCCGCAGTTCAAACAGCCGATGTTGACGCCCGGCGAGTACGAGATCGCGATCGGCGAGAAGCCCCTCGACAGCCTCTCGTTCGACACGTTCCACGGGACGTGGTGAATCGACCCGCGGGCCGCCAGCGAACCGCTTCGCTTCGACGACGCTCTCCGTTGACGACATCAACGGTGATGAGAAGTACCTCTACGTCGTCGAGCTCCCGACGCGAAACCCGTTCGATGAACCAGCCGAATGGACGGTCAAGGTGAGCGGTCACTCCGAATTTCCGCGGTGGGATGGCCCGACCGGTGAGGCCTTCGAGTAAGCCAGCTGGCAGTTCCACGGCCCGCTTGAGCACCCCCCGAAGAGCTGGTCGCCGAGTCAGCGTGAACGCAACAAGACTGAAAAACCAACCCACCCGCAAGAGCCGCCGCGCAGAACCCATTTGGCGGGTGAGCGACTACACAGGGTAATGGACGAGTCACCT
>OBKM01000003.1_pt1 | contig 87363 bp, 101 predicted proteins | sample 1519691 | NCBI WGS metagenome assembly OBKM01 (sample SAMEA37050418, study PRJEB22526) | metagenome | biome: saline pan; feature: lake; material: water | place: Egypt | collected 2015 | depth 0.5 m
CGCTCACGAGGACGGACACCACGACCACGCTCACGACGGTGGCGCAGACGGCCCTCTCGCGGCCCTCCGCCGCCGACTCCCCGGCGGCGGCCACCGCCATCTCGACGAGCGCGACGCCGAGAAGGGACTCCGGACGCTCGGCGTGACGGCGCTCGTGTTGGGTTTCGCCCACGAGGAGCCCATCCAGATCCTCGCGATCTGTGCCGGCACCGACCGCTGTCTGGAGCTCATGCTCGTCTACTCGCTCGCGGTCATCGTCGCGATTCTCGCCCCGACGCTCCTGCTCATCGCCGGCTACCGGAGCCACCGCGAGCGCGTCGAACGGTACACGCCGTACCTTCCGACCGTCACCGCGGCCGTCCTCGTCGCCGTCGGCCTCGCGTTCATATTCGGGCTCTTCTGATGTACTGGCCCCGTGTCACCGCCGCACGATCACCGCGTCGTCGCGGCGACCGACACGTAGCGGACATCACCTGCCTCGACCGCGGCTTCGAGCTCCTCGATCGCATCCAGCGCCCGCTCCCCACGCTCGCCCATCAGTCCGAGCAACCCTTCGTAATCGACGCGGTCCGTGACCCGATCACGCATCGCGAGGAGGTCGTCCTGATGCTCGTGTATCGTTCGAGCCTCGAACCCGGCGGCGTCGAGCTCCGTCACCAGCCGATCTCGGCTCCGGGCGCCGTCGAGACAGAGCGCTTCGGCCAGCCGATCCGGGACCGTCGGGCCGTCGCCCTCGACGACGACGTCCGAAAGCGCCAGCCGTCCCCCCTCATCGAGCACGCGGTTCGCTTCGACGAGCGCGACGGGGAGATCGGTGAGACAGAGCACGCATTCCGCCAACAGGACGTCGACGCTTTCGTCCCGCAGGGGCAACGCCGCCGCGTCCCCACGGATCGATCGCTCCGCCGACGGCGACGGATCGATCCCGACGGCGTCGGCCCCGCGCTCCCGAGCCACACGGAGGGCGTCGCCGGCGCCACAGCCGACGTCGACGAGCCGCGTCCCAGGACCCACGTCGACGCGGTCGAGCAGTCGCTCCGTCGCCTCGGTTCCACCCGGGTGCAACGGCCCGTCGAGGACGGTTTCGAGCGTCCCCCACGGGTTCGCAAGCGCGGCGTCGAGCAGCCCGTTCATCGCTCCCCGTCCCCGCATCCGCCGTCGGTGAGCGCGTCGCTCCCGTACGCCTCGGCTCCGCCCTCGGCCCGTGACCCGTCGACGGTCTCCCGACCGCCCCAGCCGTTCCGGTTCCGGAGGGCGTACTCGCCGTCCGCCGTCGTCATGTTGTAGCCACAGAAGGGGGCCAACTCGCCGTCCGTCGTCGGGACCGAAATACAGCAGTTGCTCAGCCGGTTGACGTCGGCCGCGTCGGCGTCCATGAACCCGGTGAACGAGACCGGAACGACCTCGTCGAACAGTCCTTCGACGCCACCGGGCACGTCGACTCCACAGCAGCCAGCGGTTTTACACGCCCACTCCTCGCCGGCGGCGGTGCCGGCCAGAAGCTCCATGTAATCGCCCTCGTCGACCATCCCCGAAATCATATCCCAGAGCGTGTCGTCGACGTACTGTGTCAGCGGCACGAACGAGTCCTCACCGTCGGCATCCGATCCGGGCGCCGTCCCCGCCGGCACGAACGCCGTTCCGATCTGGCAGTACGCCGAACAGCAGGGGGCGGGCAGCATATCTCGCGGATCGAGCGTCTCGATCTGTTCGGCCAGCAGCCGCGTCGCGTCGTCGATCGCAAAGCGGCCGTCGTTCTCCGCGTAGCGGCCGAAGTGCGCGACCGGCTGGAAGTTCACCGAGCGGATCACGTCCCTGTTTTCGAGCGCGAACCGGACGATGTCGCCCATCTCGTGGTCGTTGACGTCCGGGACGACTGTCGGAACGAGCACGACCGGGAGCCCGGCCTCGCGGCAGGCCTCGATCGCTGCGTGCTTTTCCTCGACGAGGTCGACCTCGCGGATCCGCTCGTAGGTCGCCGCGGTCAGGCCGTCGAACTGCAGGTATACCGCGGTCACCCCGGCGTCGGCCAGTTCCGCCGCGTACCCCTCCTCGGTCGCCAGCCGGATCCCGTTCGTGTTCACCTCGACGTGGTCGATCCCCCGCTCGCGGGCGCGCCCGACGAGCTCGGGGAGATCGTCCCGGACGGTCGGCTCGCCGCCGGAGAACTGGATCGGACGGCCACCGGCGTCGGCGACGGTTTCCAGGAGCGCCTCGATCTCCGCCGTCGAGCGGTGCTCGCCGCCGGGCCCGGAGCTCGCAAAGCAGTACGAACACGAGAGGTTGCAGTCGTCGGTGACTTCGACGACGGCCAGACAGGCGTGGTCGTCGTCGACGGTCAACTCCCCGCCGTCGTGTTCCGGGTCCGGGCCGAACTCGGCGGCCCACTCCCAGTGATCCAGCGAGCCCCAGACCCGCCGGCTGGTCGATCCGTGCTTGGGACACTCCCGCGTGAGGAACACGCCCCCATCTCGCTCCTCGTAGCGGCCGGGGACCGCTTCGAGACACTCCGGGCAGAGACTCGTCGTCGACTTGAGCGCGTCGGCACCCATAGGTTGTGGGAGGCGTCGACCATCATAAGCGTATCCCGGATGTGCGCCCGGCCGGCGGGGTGTGTCGGTCCCACTACCGGAGCCCGCCGCCGGTGAGTGGCTGCCGTTTGGTTCCCGCCACACCACGCCGCGGAACGCTTTTTCGACCCGCTCCCGGAGTGTACGTATGCCACGTCCGGCCGGACAGTCCGACTCGTCGATCCGAGCCGAGGATCCGACGACGCTCGCGGCGGCGCTGCTCGTCGCCTGCAAACGCGGGGAGCCGACGGACGCCGCCCGGACGGCGCTCGCGGAGCTATCCGACGATGCCCTCGCCCCCGTCCGGGAGAACCGCGACGCGGCCCTGGCCTTCTGGCTCAACTGTTATAACGCCGGGACACAGCTCCTCCTCGACGAGCGCCCGGGGCTGTACGGGAGCCCGTTGCGGTTCGTTCGCTTTTTCCGCGCGCCGGCGATCGCGGTCGCCGGGACCGACCTCTCGCTCGACCGGATCGAGAACGGGCTGTTGCGCGGCGGCCGCTCGAAGTACGGCCTCGGCTATCTGCCGAAACTCCCCGTTGGGGCCTTCGAGCGTCGCTACCGACTTCCCGACTGCGACCCGCGGATCCACTTCGCGCTCAACTGCGGGGCGGCGAGCTGTCCGGCGATCCGCGCGTACGACCCCGACGGGATCGACGACCAACTCGACCTCGCGACCCGTGCGTATCTCGACGCGACAGTCTCGTACGACCCCGACGCCGGCGTCGTCCGCGTCCCCCGCGTGTTCCTCTGGTTCCGCGGCGACTTCGGCGGCGGATCCGGGATCAGAACGTTCCTCAGTCGGTACGACGCGATCCCGGAGGGCGCGTCGCCGAGGATACGGCACCGCCCCTGGGACTGGTCGAAGGCCGCCGGCAAATTCGCCGAGTGACCCCCCGTACCGTTTTTGTTCTCGGGGCCCTCGTTGCGGTATGGCCCAACAGGTCCCGGATATCTCGTTGCCGAACGTCGCCGTCGGCCCGGACCCCTTCACGCTCTCGGAGCTCCCGGCGGAAGTCCCGTTCGCGGTGCTTTTCTTTCAGCGCGATCACTACTGTACGAACTGCCGGAAACAGGTCCAGGCGCTCGCCGACCGGATCGAGGAGTTCCGCGACCGCGGCGCGGAGGTCGTCTCGATCGTCCCGGAACCGACCGAACGGGTCGCGTCGTGGCAGGAGTCCTATGACCTCCCGTACCCGCTCTTGGCGGACCCTGGTGCCGAGGCCGGCGAGGCGTACGACCAGCCCGTCCGGTTCGGGTTTCTCGGGCGCTTTTCGGATTTCTTCGGCCGGATGCCCGAGGTGGTCATCGTCGACAGACGCGGCGCGGCGCCGGAGATCGCCTACACGCACAAAGGCTCCTCGACGTTCGACCGCCCCGACATCGACGAGCTCCTCGCCGAACTCGACGCGCTTCGTGCGGAGGGGTGAGGCCAGCGCCGGCCGTACACGTGGGGCGCGCCGCGTTCCGTGACGGGGTACCTCGCCATGGACCGCGGTCGTTTTGCGCCCGGATCCCCTGGGAGAGAGGCCACACCGGTGACCCGCCTGATCCGAACCGGGGGTGAACCGACCACCCCGGCGTTTACATACTGAAACGCGACCAGGCGGCCCATGTCGATCCGAACCATCGCCGGCGATCTCCGGGTCCACTTCGAGGGAAGCCGCGAGCGGACCGCCCGTGGTAGCGTCGTCGTACTGATAAAACCCGACAACACCGTGTTGGTCCACGACGTCGACGGCTACCAGCCGGTCGCGTGGCTGACCCGGCCGGAGTCGCTGTCCGTGACCCGCGATCCGCTGTGGCTGCTCGCCAGCGACGGCGAGGAGACCCTCCGGGTCGAGGCGGTCGGCGACACGACGGTCACGGAGCACGACGCGACCGAGGCCGGCACGCCGGTCGGGGACTGTCGATGTGGCGGGCAGTTGATCCGGGCCGGCTCCGACGTCGTCTGTCTCGACTGTGGGGAGCGGTTCGGCCTGCCCGCGGGCGCGTCGATGACCGACTCCACGTGTGGCTGTGGGCTCCCGCGGTTTCGGGTCGACCGCGGCGACCGCTTCGAGCTGTGTCTCGACCGCGAGTGTGGCTCGCTCCTCGACGCGGTCAGCGAGCGCTTCGGCCGCGAGTGGGACTGTCCGGACTGCGGCGAGGACCTCCGGGTGCTCAGGCGGGGCGGACTGATCGCCGGATGCGTACGCTACCCCGACTGCGACACCGGCTTCTCGATCCCGGAGGGGCGGGTCGTCGGTTCGTGTGACTGCGGGCTCCCCCTGTTCGAGCGCCCGGACGGGCCACGCTGTCTCGACGCGGACTGTGCCGGTCCCGGGGAGCGGTCGTAAGTCGCCATCCCGCCGGCCGACCGTAGCGGATTTAGGCGTTCGAACGGTCCACACCTCCATGGAGGGGCACCTGACCGACGGGCTCGTCGAGGTCGGCGCGAACGGCCGCGAGCGGTACTACGACTCGCGGGGCTACGGCCGGCCGCGCGGTGACGGCGTCGAACTCGCCCGCGTCGAGGCGGCGCATCTGCTGTATCGCGGCGACCTCGACGCGGTGGACGGGCGGGGGCTATCGTCGTTTCTCGCCGCCAACGACGACACCGTCGCCCGGTTTCTCGTCTACAAGGACCTCCGCGAACGCGGGTTCTACGTCTCGCCGGCCCGGGAGGGATGGGTCGAGACGCCTTCGGGCACCGACTTCGTGGTCCACCCCCGCGGCGACGGGCCGTGGGACGGCACCGTCGAACACCGCGTCCGGGTCGTCGGCGAGCGCGCGTCGGTCGGACTCGAAGCCCTCGGCGATGTCGTTCTCGCGGTCGTCGACGAGGAGAGCGAGCTGACGTACCTCGAAACCGGCCGTCCCGACGTCGGGGGCTCGAACGTGTCTCCCGAACTCCCGTCCGTCGAGGGCGACCTGCTCGGCGACCGCGTGGTTTGTTGGGACCCTCCCGCCGCGCTCTACGAACGGGCCTTCTACGGACAGCCGCTCGACCGCGACGACGACGCGGTGCAACTGTCGCTTCTGGAGGCGGCCTCGCTCGCCGACCGCGGCGTCCTCTCGGTCGAAGGCGGGGCGGACGCGATCGACGCCCGCGGCCGCTCGGCGGAGGGCGAGCATTTCGATCGGCGCCGAACCGTCTACCGGCAGCTCCGCGAGCGCGGCGTCGTCCCGAAGACGGGGTTCAAGTTCGGCGCCGACTTCAGAACCTACGATTCCGTCGAGCACGTCGACGAGCTCGGCCACTCGGAGCTTCTCGTTCGGGTGCTCGCGGCCGACGCCGAGCGTTCGCCGCGGGATATCGCCCTCGACGTTCGGCTCGCCCACGGCGTCAGAAAGCGGATGGTGTTCGCGCTGGTCGACGGGGAGTCGGTCCGGTGGCTGTCGGTCGGCCGGCTGACACCCTGACGGGCTCAGGCCGACTCCGCCGTTTCGACGCCCCACGAGATGTGGTCCCACGTCCGCTCGTAGAGGTAGTACGTCCCGGTCTTCAGGACGTTCGCCGCGATACCGATGTTCAACGCGTCCCCGGCGTCGCCGACGACGACGAACGCGATCGTGACGGTGATCAAAACCATGAACAGCCGATAGCAGAGCGTCTTCACGATCGCCCGGCGGCGGGCCTGAAGCGCGGAGCGCGAAACGAGCGACGCGACCATACCCGGATCCCCGGCCGCACCGGTAATAAATAATCGGATATAGTTACAAAAATACATTTTTTAGCCTTTTTTGGTTACTACCTCCGCGAATCTCCCGCGATCGCAAACGGTTTCGGTATAAAAATCCCACGCGGCGGGACGCTCCCACGGTTTTATATACCCAGCTCACCGGAGTGTGCGACCGCCGCCGTTCCGATCGCCTCTCCCCGCCACAAGCGAACGGTTTTTGGGCGGACCACTCCACCCTCCGGCATGGCAGACGACGGAACCCGCGACGGGGACGCGCCGCCAGTCCGGCCCGACGGCGAGAGGGAGGATGTCGACACCGGATCGCCGGACGGGCTCCGAGCGGACGGCGGTGCCGCCGACGACGTGGCCCTCGACCCGTGGGGCTCCTCGACCGTCGACGACTACCGGAAGCTCTTCGAGGAGTTCGGCATCGAGTCCTTCGAGGCAGTGTTGCCGCGGGTGCCGAGCCCGCACTACCTGATGCGCCGCGGCGTCATCTTCGGCCACCGCGACTACCGGCCGGTCGCCGACGCGATGCGAAACGACGACCCCTTCGCCGCGCTGTCGGGGTTCATGCCGACCGGGGACCCACACATCGGGCACAAGCTCGTCTTCGACGAGCTGATCTGGCACCAACAGCGGGGCGGCGACGCCTACGGCCTCATCGCCGACCTCGAGGCCCACGCCGCCCGCGGGCTGTCCTGGGACGAGATCGACGAGCACACCGAAAGCTACCTGCTTTCGCTCATCGCCCTCGGCTTCGATCCCGAGGCGGGGACCCTGTACCGCCAGTCGACGAACCGCGAGGTGCAGGATCTCGCCTTCGAGCTCGGGACGAAGGCCAACTTCTCGGAGCTGGGGGCGATCTACGACTTCGACGGCGAGACCGGGGTGTCGTACATGCAGTCGGTCGTCACCCAGATGGCGGACATCCTCTACCCGCAGCTCGACGAGCCGAAACCGACCGTCATCCCCGTCGGCCCCGACCAGGATCCCCACATGCGGCTCGCCCGGGATCTCGCCGGCCGGATGCGGTACTTCGGCGTGACGACGGCGTATGCGAGCTTCGAGCTGGACGACGGCGAGCGCGAACTCGTCGCCCGCGCCTACGACGCGCTCGCGGCCGAGGCCGACGACCCCGAAACGGACGTCCGGTGTACCGATGCCGCCGAGTGGCTCGACACGGAACGCCCGGCCTCGGAGGCCCTGGACCGGGCGATCGAAACGCTCGAAGCCGGCGGCAAGGAACCCCTCCGGCCGCGCGTCCGGTTTCTCGACCGCAACGCGACCGACGAGGCGTTCGAGGCGCTCATCGAGGCGATCGATGGCGAAAAACGGGTCTACGAGGGCCACATCGATAGCTTCGATCTCGACCGCGAGGCGGCCGAGGAGCTGGCTCGCGAGGTCGAGACCGACCACGGCGGCTACGGATTCGTCCCCCCGTCGTCGATCTACCACCGCTTCATGACCGGGCTGACGGGCGGGAAGATGTCCTCGTCGGTCCCGGCGAGCCACATCAGCCTGCTCGACGATCCCGACGATGGCTACGATAAGGTGAAATCGGCGACGACCGGCGGCCGGGAAACCGCCGAAAAACAGCGTGAACTCGGCGGCGAGGCCGACGAGTGTCCAGTCTACGAGCTGTACGCGTACCTGCTCTCCGGCGACGACGACGAGCTCGCGACCCGCGTCTACGAGGAGTGCGTCGGCGGCGAGCGCCTCTGCGGCGGCTGCAAGGAGCAGGCCGCCGAACTCATGGCCGACTTCCTCGAGGACCACCAAGAGAAACGCGAGGCGGCCGAGGCGGTTCTCGACGACGTCGACATCGAGCTCGACAGCGACCGGCGTTGACGCTTCGGGGGCCGCCGATCAGTACTGCGGGAGCCGCCGCGACCGCGCCGATCCCTCGACGAACGGGAGCTCGACGACCGCCGCCGCGGCGTCGTCGCCGTCGACGCGGACGGTCACCGACTCGGCGCCGAGGCCGTACTCGATCAACGCCAGCGCGATCGGCTCGTCGAGCGTCGGGCTGTGACCGCCCCTCGTCACGTCGCCGACGTGGCTGTCGTCGTCGAAGACGGCCGCCCCGGAGTCCGGGACCACCTCGGGCCGAAGCCCGACGAGCTGTCGGGAGGGCTGTCCGCGGTTCTCGATCTTCGAGACGATCTCCTGGCCGACGTAACACCCCTTCTCGAAGTCGAGGGCGTTCCGGAGCCCGAGAACGTTCGGCACGGTCCCTTCGAGCTCGGTCTCGAACAGCGGCGTCCCGGCTTCTAGGAGCAAGGCACCGAGCGTCCGGTAGCCGAACGGCGCGGCGTTGAGCCCGTGGTTTATGAGCGCGTCGAAGACCTCGGCGGCGTCGCCGGCGGCACAGATGACCTCGTACCCCTCCTCGCCGGTCAGATCGTCCGTCCGGACGACGGTGACGCCCCAGTCGCCGATCGTCCCGCGGACGAACGACAGCGGCTCGTCCGGCGATCCCGGTCCCGTCAAGACGGAGGCGATCTTCTCGGTCGCCTTCGGGCCGTGGACGCCGAACACGCCGAACTCGTCCGTCGCGGCTCTGACGGTTACGTCCTGAATGAACGTTTTGCCCGACCACTCGTCGGCGAGGTCAGCGGCCGTCCCCGGCGGGACGAAACAGAGCAACTTTCCGTCGGCGTTGTAGACGTACAGTTCCGTCTCGATCCCTCCCTGCGGATCGAGCAACAGCGCGTAGACGCCCGCCCCGTCGGCTTCGGGGACGCGGTTCGAGACGGCGTTGTCGACGAACTCCAGGCGGTCGTCGCCGGTCACCTCGATGATCCCGTACCCCATCTCGATCGTCCCGACGACGTTTCTGACGGCCTGGTGGACCCGCTCCGGGCGGCCGTAGTGATCGACCACCTGTCGGCCGCCGCGTTCGGTGAACGTCGCGCCGTGGGACCGGTGTAGCTCGGCGAGAACAGTCATTGTGGCGTAGCACGCGCCGGAGGACTAAAACAGCCGCGTCTCGCCGCACCGCCCCGACGGCACCGCCCGCGGCGGTCACAGCCCGAGCTTCTCGCGGATCCCGTCGAGGAGCGAGCCCTCACCTGCTTCGCCATCGGGGTCGGGCTCCGGGATCACTCGCTCGTCCGGGTAGATCCGCATCGGCCCGTCGTCGTTTTCGACGGTTATCAGCCCCGAATCCTTGAGCCCGGCCAGCGCGGTCTCCAGTTCGTCGATGTCCGCCCCCACGTCGGTCCGGAGTTCGAACACCGTCGCTCCTTCCTCGGTCCGGTTGACGAGGGCATCGAGCACTGCGACCTCGGTCTCGCTTCGGTCGCGGTACTCCCGCTTCGCCTGCATGGGGCACCGTTCGTCCGGGGGTATCTTAACCGTTCGGCGCCCCGGCCGTCTCAGGCCGTCGATTCGAACCGGTACGTCACGATCTCGCTCGTCCCGTCCCACTCGAAATCGCCCGGGTGGACGCGCTCCATCCGTTCTTTGTACGCTTCGAGCGACGGCGACCCCTCCCGACGGGCGTCCGCGTCGGTCATGTCGCCGAGCGTCCGCTCCTCGACGCTCGTCACCTCGAAAGGGGTCCCCTCGAGCTCGAACGTGTCGCCCGCCTCGGCGTAGCGGTTCGCGGCCCCGCGGCTCAACTGCGTCACGTCGCCGTCGAGGACGGACTGTTTCACGCGATCGTTCGGGAGTAAGGCATCGGGATCTATCTCGGCCATACGTTCGGTTGATCCTCCGGCCCCTTAGTTTCCGAGCTACCGGCCGATCAGTCCGCCGACGGCCCCGCCGATCGCGCTGTCGACGGCGAGTACGGCGGCGACGATCGCGCCCACCGCGAACACCCCGGCGCCGCCGAGCAGCCCGAACGGGCCGCCGACACTCACCCCGACGATCGAGACGACGATCGCGAGCCCGAGCGCGACGACGAGCCCGCCGAGCGCCCCGGCCAGGAGGCCGTGCCACGCGCCGCGTCCGATCCCGCCGCCGGCCAGCGCCCCGGCGACGAAACCGGCCAACAGCCCGGCCCCGATATGCCCGATCACCGGAATCGCGAAGGCGAACACGCTCGCGACGATCCCGACGAGGAAGCCGACGGAAACCGCTTTCCAATCGGTCATACTCCCCGTAGCACCGACGGCGTCATACCGCTGACGGCCGCGATCCGACGCGCGCGTCCGGCCGTCAACCGGGCCGCCGTTTCCCCGGGGTCGCCCACCGTGTGATTCAATACCGACCACTCCCGGCTTCCTACTGTGGCCGAGAACGCTCCCCCGTCCCCGGACGTGACGCTGGAGACGCCGGCCTCGATCGGCGGCCTCCGGCTCCGGAACCGCCTCTATCGCGCGCCGCTTTTGGAACACGCCGGCGACGACGACCCCGTCGACCAGCTCATCGCGGAGCTCGAACCCTGTGCCGAGGCCGGGGCCGGGCTGATCATGCAGGGGGCGACGCCGATCCGGGGGCGAGAGGGCCGCGCCGTGCCGGGGATGACCGGCTTCGACGACCCCGACCGCGTCGCGAGCATGCGCCGGCTCACGGACCGGATCGCCGACCACGGGACCCGTATCTTCGCCCAACTCGCCCACGGCGGGCTCCGGTCGATGGAGATCTGGCACGCGGCGTACCGCCGCCGGAACCCGGAGCTCCGACAGCGCGTCGTCTCCGAGCCGCCAGCCCCGCTCCGGGTTGCCGACCGGCTCGGCGTCCTCTCGATCGACGCCGACCCCCTCTCGACCGACGAGGTGTACGACCTCGCGGCGGACTTCGGTCGCGCCGCCGACCGTGCCGCCGCCGCCGGCTACGACGGGATCCACCTCGCCGGCGCGACGATGGGGATCTTCCAGCAGTTCCTCTCGCCGTTCTATAACCGCCGCGACGACGAGTTCGGCGGCTCCCCCGCCGCACGCCTGCGCTTCTTCGAACTCGTCCACGAGGAGATACGCGAACGGACCGACGTGCCGCTTGTCACGAAGGTGCCCGCCGAAACCGAATCGCCCTTCTTCGTCCGCGAGTCGATCGACGCCGACGCGGCGATCGACGCCTGTCGCCGCCTCGCCGACATCGGCTACGACGCCCTCGTTCCGGTTCGCTCCTCGCCGTTTTGGGACCACGCGGTCATCCGCGGCGAGTTCGGAGCGAGGGGGTTCGACGACCGTTACACCGAGGGGTTCGAGGCCGCCTTCGGCGGCCCGTGGCGGCGACGGCTCGTGCAGGCGGCGGCCCGCGTCGACGCCGCCTCGAAGGGGTTCGAGGCGGCGTGGAACGCCGATATCTGCCGGCGCGCCCGCCGAGCCGTCGACGTGCCGATCCTCTGTGTCGGCGGCATCAGGGGCCGCGCCGAGTCGGACCGGTTGCTCGGCGACGCCTGCGCTCTCGTCGGGATGGCCCGACCCTTCTACGCCGAGCCACGGCTCCCCGCCCGCCTGCTCGGCACTCCCGACGCGACCGCCGTCTGTGAGAACTGCAACAACTGCGTCCCCCCGCAGGCCGCGGGCGAACCCGGCGTCTGCCGGACCCCGGAGGTGCTCGAACGACGGGGACAGCTCGAACGGGACGGGGCCTACGAGTGACCGCCGACCGAACTTAGGCCCCTCGGGCCGACGCTCCCGCGTATGGACCCCGACGCCCTCCGGTCGGAAGTCGACGAGTGGGTTCGCGACGGTATCATCACCGAAGAACAAGCCGAGGCGATTCTCGACCGCTACGACGGCGAGTCCGGGCGATCCCGTGCCGTCCTCGCGCTCTCCGTCGTCGGCGCTGCCTTGGTGTTCGCCGGCCTCACGCTGTTCTTGGCGACGAACTGGGACGACCTCCCGACGGCCGCACAGGTCGCCGTCCTGCTTGTCGGCCCGGGGAGCGCCTACGCCGGCGGCGCGGCCGCATACCGGCGGTCGATCCCCCGTGCCGGCCTGACGCTTTCGCTACTCGGGTCGGCACTCGCGGGCCCCTCGCTGTTTCTGCTCGCCGATCTCGCGCCGCCGGCGATCGCCGATGTCTGGATCCTCTTGACGTGGGCGGCGGTCGCGCTCCCGACGGGTCACGCCCTCGTCTCCAGAGTCGGCGTCGGGTTCGGGCTCGCTATCCTCGCCGCCCTCACGGTCGAGCTCGTCGATCCCGGCGATCCCCCGACGACACTTTCGCTGCTCGGGATCGTCCTGTTCGGTCTCCCGCGTTCGCGAACCGAGGGCGTCGCCCGGACGTACCGCATCGTCGGCGCCGCGTTCGCCCTCCTCGGGTTGGTAGCGGTGACGACGCTCGACGGCCGGTTCGACCGCTTCGATCCCGGCGTCTCCGCGACGCTCGGCCTCGTCGCCGTCGCTGCTGTCGGCGCGGTCGGACGGCTCCGGTTTCGGGACGATCCGGCGGGGTTCGGCTGGGCGGTGACGGCCACGGCGGCCGTCGCGGTCGGAACCGGGGCCGCGATCGCATCCCCCGAAGCGATCCCGAACGGGGCTGCCGTCGCGCTCGTTCACGCGGCCGCCCTCGCTGCCGTCGCGTCGACCGGCTACTACGGCTACCGGACCGGTTCCCGGCGGTTCGTCGACCTGGCTGCCGTCGCCGCGCTCGTCCAGACGCTGTCGTTCGTGGCGTCGACCGTCGTCGACGCTCTCCCGGGGTCCATCGCGCTCGTCGTCGCCGGAACGCTTCTCGTCGCCGCGGGGATCGCCCTCGAACGCGGCCGGCGGTCGGTCCTCGCCCGGGTCGGGGGGTAGCTGCCCCGTTTACCCGTCGAGGTCGAGGTCGCTCTCGCCGGCGAGCACCCGATAGCTCTCCAGCGTCCCGGCCATCGGCGGCGCCTCGTCGTCGTCCTTGCGTTGGGTCCCGTAGTCCATCCACTGCCCGCCGGAGTAGCTGTACATCTCGAAGGCGGTCTCGGTTTCGAGCACCAGATCCACGACGGGATCCTCCGGTGCGTCGGCCGGCACCGTCGCCGCCCGGACCGCGTTGTCGGCGTCCATCACCCACACAGCGAGGCCGTCGTCGAGCATTTCCGCGGCTTCCTCCTCCGAGAGCGGTCCGTCAGGCCACCCGTCCGCGGGCTTCGGCTGTTCCATACGCCACGGACGGGCCACCGCGACAAAGGGGCTTCGTCCCCGACCGCTTATGTATCGGGCCCTCCCGTCCGGTTATATGCACCCCCTCCAACCGTTCGTTCCCGGCGGTCCCGAACTCCTCATCCTCGCGCTCATCGGCGTGTTGTTCATCGCACTCCCGTTCGTGATGGCGTATTGGACCTACACCGACGCCGAACGCCGCGGCGGGGACAACGCCGCCCTGTGGGCCCTTGCCGTCGGTGGCCTGACCGTGACGACGTTCGTCGGCGGGTTCGTCGCGCTCGCGGTGTACGTCTGGCAGCGCGAGTGACGGGCTCCCGACGGCGCGCCCGGCCGCGATGGCGAACCGATTAGTGGCGCCCGCCCCTCGGACCGGTATGGAGCCGACAACCCCGCAGGCGGCCTGCTTCGAGGCCGGGATCAAGTTCGGAAGCCTCTATCACCAGTTCGCCGGGACCCCCGTCTCGCCGTCGAGCAGCGACAGCCTCGAACGCGCGATCGAGGAGGCGATCGGGAACCAGCCGTTCTGTACCGCCGTCGACGTCACGATCCTTGAGGACGCACTCGCGGCCGAACTCGACGGGCAGTCCGCCGACTACACGGAGCTTACCGGACGGTTCATGGAGGTCGAACTCCGGGTCGAACACGAGGACAGCGTCGTCGTCGCGTCGATGTCGATGGACGGCGACTACCCGAAAATGCGGGTCGATCGGGTCGAGTCCCGGTAGCGCGGCGGCCGACCGGTTTCACTTTCGCTTTGCGGCGTGTTTTTAACCGCGATCGCCCGGAACGTAACGTATGAGCCAAGCCACACTCGACGACGACGAGCTGTTCGACGAAGCCGCGACCGAGATGCGGGAGGACGTCGAGGACAGCCTCGCGTCGGCGAGGGCCGCGCTCCCGGCCTCCGGCGACGTCTGGGAAACTGACGCCGACAACACCCTCGGCGTTCTCAACGGGCTGAAGGGGGCACTCGACGCCGGGGACGCCGAACAGCACCTCCGGGACGCGAAGAAGTGGTTCGCGATCGGGCGGAAGGCGGACGCCTTCGAGGACGCCGAGGACCTCGAATCGGAGCTCGCGGCGCTCGAGGAGACGGTCTCGCTCGTCGTTTCGGCCCGCGAGGACGTGACCGAGCTCACCTCGACGATCCCCGAACTCCGCGGCGCGCTCGAGGACGCGAACGGCGACGACGAGTGAGAACACGGACGCTGACGACCGCCGGCGCCGCCGGATCAGGGCTCGGGACGGGCCCCGATCCCGACCGTTATCTCCCGGCGCTCGCCGTCCCGGACGACGACCGCCGGGGTGCGATCGCCCGGCGAGAGTTCGAGCGCGAGCGTCGTCCCCAGGTCGGCGTCCGAGTCGATCCGGTTCCCGGCTAACTCGACGATCACGTCGCCACCGGTCGGAACCGGTCGCCCGTCGACGACGGTCTCGCCCGTCGCCCCCTGGAGCTCCGTCCCCGCCGGCGCGTCGTCGGCTACCGCCACGACGAGAACGCCGCGCGGCTCGTCGAGGCCGTTCACGTCGGCGATCGTCGGGGTCACTTCGAGCAACTGGATCCCGAGAAACGGGTGTTCGTACCCGCCGGTCTCGACGAGCTCCGGGATCACCCGCCGGGCCAAAAGCGGCGAGACGGCGAAGCCGACGCTCGTTCCGGCGCCCGCGACGGCGACGCCGGCCACCTCCCCGTCCATCGTGATGACCGGCCCGCCGCTGTTGCCCGGATCCAGCCCCGCGTCCGTCTGGACGGTGTTGGGGATCGAAAAACCCGTCTGCTCGTTCGGCAGCGACCGGTTTCGGCCGCTTATGATCCCCGCCGAGACCGAGGAATCGAGGCCGAGCGGGCTCCCCAACGCGAGCACCTCCGTCCCGACCGGCGGGACCGATTCGACGAACGAAAGCGGCTGTGCGTAGTCGGGAATATCGGTCGAGAGCACCGCGAGATCGCCGTACACGTCCGTTGCGGTGACGCCGGCCTCGCGCCACTCGCCGTCCTCGAACCGGACGCCGACCTCGGCGGCGTCCCGGACGACGTGTTGGTTCGTGACGACGACGCCGTCGTGGACGAACCCCGACCCGCCGCCGGACTCGTCGCCGACGAACGCGACCGAGTCGATCGTCCGCTCGTACACCGACGCGTACCGCGAGTCGTCGTCGGGGGCCGTCTCGGCCTGCGGAACCGGGTCGGGTGGGTCGCGAGCGCCGCCGGCACAGCCCGCGAGGCCGGCGGCGATCCCCGCCGCCCCCGCCAGAAACCGCCGCCGTGTCTGCCGTGACATACCTCCAATACGGCAGCGGTCGAAAAAGGGTCTTGGGTTCGGGGCATCGACTCCCGAGCGCCCGGACAGGGGTGGCCGGCGCCCGAACGCCCCGCGGCCGAACCCGCAGCCTCAAGTCGCCGACGCGCCAGTTCCGCCCGTGGACGGACTCGACTCGGGGATCGACACCGAGGCGCTCGTCGCCGGGCTCGAAACGTTCGGCGGCGATACCGAGACGCGGCGGGCGGTCGCGCGACACGCCCGCGACCTCGCCGACAGCGGCCGCTACGCCGACGACGCCGAGGTCGAACTGACCGCAGAACACGTCGTCGTCCAACTCGCGGACGCGCCCGAGGGGGGGCCGATCGAGCGGTGGAACTGGTGGATCGGGTCGCTGGAGCTCGCCTACGGGGCCTACTCGGAGTTCCTGATCCGCGCCCCCGACTGAGGCACCCGCAAGCGACGCACCATCCCCGGCGACCCGCGGGACTTTTCCGTTCGCCTCCCCTCAGTTCGTGTGTATGGGCTTTGGTAGCTACGACGAATCCGAACAAAAGAACCAGAACGTCGACACGGACGACAGCGACGCGGTCAACGTCCACGAGAACGACCACGACGGGGACGTGGAGTTCGAGTTCGACGACGAGGAGTCGCTCGTCGACCGTCTCCAGGAGATGAAGGGGGACGGCTCGGAGGACGACGACTGACGGCTCCCCCGGAGCGGCGGACACACGCGTCCGCCTCCGGCAGTAGGTCCCAGTGAACGTTCGGTTTCTCGGCGGCGCCGGCGAGGTCGGCCGCAGCGCGGTCCTCGTCGACGAGTCGCTGCTGCTCGATTTCGGGATGAAAACTGACGATCCGCCGCAGTATCCGGTCGGTGACGTCTCCCCGGAGGCGGTCGTCGTCAGCCACGGCCACCTCGACCACGTCGGGGCCATCCCCTCGCTGCTCTCCGGCAGCGACCGCCCCCCGATCCACTGGACGCCGCCGACCTACGAGCTGGCGATGACGCTCGCGGCGGACACGCTGAAGCTCCACGGCGGCACGCCGCTGTGTCCGTTCACCGAAGAGGACAGACGGCGCGTCACGGAGGTCTCCGAGACCCACGGGTACCGGGAGCCGTTCACCGCCGCCGGCTACCGTGTCGAGTTCCTCGACGCCGGCCACATCCCAGGCAGTGCTCACGTGCTCATCGACGACGGGGAGACGCGACTCCTCTACACCGGCGACTTCCACACTGACGATCAGCGTCTCGTTTCGGCGACGACCGACCGCCCCGACGTCGACGCCGTCGTCTGTGAGAGCACGTACGCCGACGTCGACCACGAGCCCCGAGAACGGGTCGAGCGCCGGTTCGTCGAGAGCATCCGGACGACGCTTTGGGAGGGCGGCACGGTCGTCGTCCCCGCCTTCGCGATCGGGCGGACCCAGGAGATACTGCTCGTCTGTGCCGCTCACGACATCGACTGCTACGTCGACGGGATGGGCGTCGAGGTGATGCGGCTGCTCCGCCGGCACCCGGAGTTCCTCCGGGACGCCGACGCCCTCGCCGACGCGAAATCGAACGCCCGGACGGTGACCGGCCGGGACGGCCAACGCCGCCGGATCGCCGAGGAGTCGACGGTCATCGTCACGACTGCCGGGATGCTCTCCGGCGGCCCCGCGATGACGTACGTCCCGGCGATCCACGCGAACCCGATCAACAAGATCTGCTTTTCCGGGTATCAGGTCGAGGGGACGCCTGGTCGCCAGCTCATCGAAACCGGCAGCGCCGAGATCGGCGGCCAGCACCTGCGGGTCAGCGCCCAGATAGAGCGGTACGACTTCTCCGCACACGCCGACCGCGACGGGCTCCGGTCGTTTCTCGACGCCTACGCGGACACCCCGATCCTCGTGACCCACGGCGACAGCTGTTCGTGGTTCGCCTCGGAGCTCCGCGGGGACGGTTTCGACGCCACCGCGCCGGCGATCGGGGACGCCGTCGACCTGTCGTAGCCGCCGTCGACGCCTCCCGGGAGTGATTTAAGCCGCTCCGTCCTACGTCCCTCCGATGACAGACCGACCCCTCGCGCCCGGATCGACGCTTCTCGTCGACCTCGACGGCGTCGTCGCCGAGCAGCTCCCGCGGCTCTGTACGTATCTGCGCCGGGAGTACGACCACGACGTCGCCCCCGACGAGATCGACCACTGGTCGTACGAGGTGCCCGGGGCCGACGGCCACATCGGCGATATCATCGGCGAGCTGATGGCCGACCACGCCGAGTGGTATCTCGGCGGGATGGAGCCCACCCCGGGCGTCGCCGAGGCCCTCTCGGCGCTCCGTTCGGAGTACACCGTCGAGATCGCGACCCACCGGACCCCGGAAACCCACGACGTTTCGAGGGCGTGGCTCGACGCGAACGGGATCGAGTACGACGCCTTCCACGACGAGGTGCCGCCGGATAAGGGCGCGCTCCCGGGGGATGCCCTCATCGACGACTACCACGGCAACGTCGCGAACGCGCTGTCGGCCGGCAAGATCGGGTTCCTCATGCGTCGCCCCTACAGCGACCCCGCCGCCTGCGACGGCGCCCACGTCGTCGCCTCCTGGGACGACGTCCGGGCGCTGGTTTCCGTCTGACACGTGGCGAGCGGACCGGCTTTTTATCAACGCCTGCCGCGTAGCCGCCGCATGGACACCTTCGAGATCGGTGGCGAGATCACCGTCGCCCGGCTCGGCTTCGGCGCGATGCGTATCACGGGCGAGAACGTCATCGGCGACCCCGACGATCCCGAAACGGCGCGGGACGTGCTCCGGCGGGCGGCCGAACTGGTCGATCTGATAGATACCGCCGACTCCTACGGCCCCGGCGTCAGCGAGCGACTGATCGGCGAGACGCTCGGCCCCGACGCCGACGTTACGGTCGCGACGAAGGGCGGCCTGCTCCGGAACCGTTCCGGGGACTGGCTCCCCTGCGGCGACCCCGACTACCTCCGGAACGCCGTCCTGTGTAGCCTCGATCGGCTCCGGGCGGACGCGATCGACCTCTATCAGCTCCACACCCCGGATCCCGACGTCGAGTTCGAGGCCAGCGTGACGGCGCTCGCGGAGCTGAAAGACGACGGCCTCGTCGACCACGTCGGGCTCTCGAACGTGGACATCGACCAACTGGAGACGGCCCGCGACCACGTCGAGGTCGCGACGGTCCAGAACCGCTACAACGTCGCCTACCGCGAGGACGGCGACGTGCTCGACGCCTGCGAGGAGTACGACATCGGGTTCATGCCGTGGTATCCGCTCGCGGCCGGCGAGTTGGACTCGGTGCCGGGGCTCGCCGGGATCGCCGAGGCCCACGACGCGACCGTCCAACAGATCGCGCTCGCGTGGCTGCTCGAACGGTCGCCGGTCACGCTGCCGATCCCGGGCACCTCGAGCGTCGAGCACCTGGAAGCGAACGCCGCGGCGGCCGACATCGAGCTGACGGACGCGGAGACCGCGCGGCTGCGCTGACCGTCACTCCTCGGCGGCCTCGACCTTCGCGGCGTGTTTCTCCAGGTCGGCAGCGAGCTCGCGGGCCTCCGTCGGCGAGAGCCGGACCGTGTCGGCGTGTGGCCGGAGCTCCTCCAGTTGGGTGTTGTCGAGTTCGAGCTGTAAGGAGACGTGGTCCGGGTTCTTCCGCGGGCTCGTGACGTTCAACACGGCGTAGGCCTCCTCGTCGAAGCCGTGGCCCTCGGCCTCGCCGTCGAGGAGGTCGAGCGTCGTGTACGCGTTGACCTTCATGATGCGGTCCGGCATGTCTTCCGGAAGGGCAGGGCCGATCGTAAGCGTGGCGGAGGCCGGGCCGCGGGCGGTCACTCCGGGGTTTCGCGCCCGTCCGCAAGCGACGAGACGACGAGCCGCCTGATGCCTCGCCGGAGGAGCCCGCTGGCTGCGGGCTGGGAGATACCCAACTCCGCGGCGACATCGCCGAGGGTCGCGTTCCGCGGTTCGTCGAAATACCCCGCTTTGAGCGCGACGAGGAGCGCGTTCCGCTGGCTGTCAGTCACGCCGGCGTCCCCGTCGCCCAACCCCGCGTACTCGTTCACGCGCAGCAGTTCGATGTCGATCCCGTTCTCCCGTGCGTACTCCCAGAGGTGGACCAGATCCGTCCGCTCGCGGATCCACACCGTCAGGATCCAGGCGTGTCCGTCGTTTTCCATGTCGAGGACGACGCCGTTGGCGGCCGAAACCACCGGCGAGAGGACCGTCGCTTCGTCCGTGTACTCGAAGCTGTAGATCGCCTCCCCGGTCGCAGTTTCGATAACCCGTTCGAACCCGCCGACGGTGCTGTCGCCCCGCAGTCCGTCCTCGAACCGGGAGAAATCGGGCGACTCGACGTGATAAAAGAACTTCCCCGACGTCGGATCGGTGCCCGCCTCCGACACCGACCTGACCGCCGATTCCCGGTCGTGGGCGACCGTCTGTGAGAGCACTATTTCCGGGTGTTCGGCCCTGACGACCGCTTTTATATCGCTCATTTCCTGTCTCCGTGTTCCGTGTCGACCGCGCCGGCGGCTCCCCGGGATGACTACCGGCCGCCGACGGTTTAGCGTATCGCCGCGGTAACCGGGTCGGCCGCGGGCGCTTCCCGGGCGTCCGACGTGACTGTTCGATCGCTTCGACGCGATCGTCCGTTTCAGGAACGGCCGAAAAGCGCCGCTCGGAGGCGCTCCAACAGGCCGGTATCCGGCGGCGATGCGGCGGGGATGTAGAACTCCGGCTCGACCGTTTCGTTCGGATCGTCCGCGTGTGTGCGCCGTGTCATACAGATAAACCAACGGCCCACGGCCGGATGGATTTCCGGCTTAATCGTATAACGCGTTTATAAACGGGGTGTCTCGGGCGGTCGCGACCGACGCCACACGCCGGTCGGCGGCGTGGCGCGGGCGCCGATCTCACTCGAAGACGAGCACCGTCGCCTCGCCGGCGTCGAGGACGGTGACCGCCTCGCCGCCCTCCGCGCGTCGTTCCTCGACGAGTTCGAACATCCCCGGCTCGACCGTCGCCGTCTCGCCGTCGATCTCGAACTCGACGTGGCCGGCGGTGTCGAGTTCGGCCCGCAGCTCGACGGGGTCGGCCGACTCCAGCCGGCCGACGACCGCCCCGGCCCGATCCCGGAAGACGGGGCCGAGTTCGCTGTGGTCGATGTCGACGCCGACGGGGACGAGCTCGACGTTGGGCGGACCCTCCTCGACGTACACCGGGCCGTTGACCGTATCGGAGAGGTCGTAGGTGTCGAGCGGCAGCTTCTCGTCGAGATACACCTCGACCCGGTCGAGCTCGGCGTTCAGCGGCTTGCCCTCGTCCGATTTCCACCCGCGAACCGTCGAGGCGATCGCCGCGATGAGCTCCCCCCGCTCCTCGGCGTCGGGGTCGTCAGCGTCGAGGTCGGGCCACGACGACCCGTGGACGCTTCCCTCGGTCGGGAGGTGGCTCCAGGCCTCCTCCGTAATAAAGGGCGCAAAGGGCGACAGCATGCGGAGCGAGGCGCTCAACGCGGTGTAGAGGGTGTATTCGGCGGCCCGGCGCTCGCCGGGGCGGCCCTCGTAGAGCCGACCCTTTATGAGTTCGAGGTAGTCGTCGGCCAGGTCGTGCCAGACGAAATCCCGGACCCGCCGGAGCGCGCTGTCGAAGCGGTACTCGTCCATGTCGGCGGCCACCTCGTCGGCGACGCGGCTACACTTCGAGCGGATCCACGCGTCGGCGTCGCGGTACGCCGGGCTCTCGATCTCGACCGTCGACCCGTCGACGTGCTCCGTGGCGAACTTCGTGATGTTCCACAGCTTCGTCTGGAACCGGGTCGCCGAGGTGACCTCCTTCCACTGGAACTGGATGTCGGTGCCGGGCTGGCCGCCGAGCGCCATCGCCTGTCGGAAAGCGTCCGCGGAGTGTTCCTCGACGACCTCCTCCGGTTGGACGAAGTTGCCGCGGGACTTCGACATCTTGTTGCCGTCGTCGCCGAACACCATCCCGTTTATAAGTGCCTCCTCCCACGGGATCTCGTCCGTTACGGCCGTCGTCCGGAGGATCGTGTAGAACGCCCACGTGCGGATGATGTCGTGGCCCTGCTCGCGGAGCTGGACCGGCTCGAACGACTCCTCGGGCCAGCCGGCGACGTACATCGGCGAGATGGACGAGTCCATCCAGGTGTCCATCACGTCCGTCTCGCCCGTCCACTCGTCTTTTCCGCACTCGGGACACGCCCCGACGGCCGGCTCGTCGGTCGTCGGATCGACCGGCAGCTCCTCGGTCCCCGCGATCTCGACGTGACCGCAGTCTGCACACTCCCAGGCGGGGATCGGGGTCGCGAAGACGCGCTGGCGGGAGATGACCCAGTCCCACTCCATCCCCTCCGTCCACTCCTCCAGCCGGGTGTACATGTGGTCCGGGAACCACTCGATCTCGCGGGCCGCTTCGAGTATTTCCTCCCGGTTGACCTCGACGAACCACTGCTCCTTCGAGAGGATCTCGATCGGCGTGTCACAGCGCCAACAGCAGCCGACCGACTGCTCCGTGTGCTCGTGGTCGTTGAGGTGGCCCGACTCCGCTAAGGCGTCGGCGATCTCGGTCTTCGCCTCGTCGATCGACAGCCCCTCGAACTCCCCCGCGAGGGCGTTGAGGTGGCCGTCCTCGGTGAAGACGGCCCGGAGATCGAGGTCGTGTTCGATCCACCAGTCGACGTCCTGTTTGTCGCCGAACGTACAGATCATCACCGCCCCGGTCCCGAACTCGCCGTCGACGTCGTCGTCGGCGATGAGCTCGATCTCCTGGCCGAACAGCGGCACCTCGAAGGTGTCGCCGATCCGGTCCTCGTAGCGCTCGTCGTCGGGATCGACGGCCATCGAGACGCAGGCGGCCAACAGCTCGGGCCGCGTCGTCGCGATCTCGATATCGTCGTTGCCGACGCCCTCGAAGGTGACGTAGTATAGCGTTCCGTCGCGGTCCTCGTTTTCGACCTCGGCGTCGGCGATGGCGGTCTCACACCGGGGACACCAGTTGACGGGGTGTTCGTCCTGGTAGACGTACCCCGAGTCGGCCATCTCGACGAACGACCGCTGGGTCTCCCCCCAGTAGTCGTCGTCCATCGTCCGGAACTCGTGGTCCCAGTCCTGTGAGAACCCGAGCGTCAACATCGTCTCCTTCATCGCGCCGATCTGCGATTCGGTGTGTTCGACACACCACTCGCGGAACTGTTCGCGGGAAACGTCCGTCCGGTGGATGTCGCGGTTCTCCTCGACTTTCACCTCGGTCGGCAGCCCGTGACAGTCCCACCCCTGCGGGAAGAGCACGTCGTCGCCCCGCAGACGGTGATACCGGGCCGCATAATCCATGTAACACCAACCGAGGGCGTTGCCGATGTGTAAGTTTCCGGTCGGGTACGGCGGGGGCGTGTCGATGATGTAGTCGGGGCGCTCGTCGTCGTCGTCGTAGCCGTAGACGTCCGATTCGAGCCACTCCTCGCGCCACTCCTGTTCGGCCGTCTCGGGGTCGTAGCTGTCTGGAACCTCGCTCATGATTGATTTCGCGGGGACCGGTCGGTAGGGGCAACGAACGTGCGCGCGGCGAGAAAGTGCGCGCGGTCAGCGCCCGCCTACGACGGACCGGCTCGCGCTCATACCCGATCGGTCGGCCGTTTCCGATAAAAAGCTTCGCTTACGCTCCCTCGTTCGTCCGTTGTCCCGCTACGCCCGTTCGTCGGGGCTGCCGGCGTCCGAACCGCCCCCGTCGTAGGGTGCGTGGGTCACGGTGTATCCGTTCCCGGCCGACTCCACCCCCTCGACGGTGTACAGCTGGATCGGCTTCTCCTGTTTCGTCGTCACCGGGAACCCGTAGTTCTCGGCCTCGTACTCGAACGTCTCGCCCGCCTCCGTGCGCCGCTCGACGAACGCTTCGTGTCGGCGTATCCGCTCGGCGACGATCCCGCGGGCGAGCTCCGTGACCTCGCCGACCTCGGCCTCGAACACCTCCCTGAACTCCCCCTGAATCTCGTAGCCGACGGAGTTCCGCCCCGCGACCATCGCCGCCAGCGAGGTCGTGCCGGTCCCCCAGAACGGGTCGAGAACGGTGTCCCCGTAGACGCTGTACATGCTGATGAGCCTGTACGGGAGTTCGAGCGGGTACGCCGCCGAGCGGTCCCGGAGCTCACCGTCGGCGTTCTCGAGCCGTTGTGTGGCGCCTGTTATATTCTCCCACACGTCCGAGAACCACTCGTTGCGCTCCTCCCAGAAGTACGCGGACTCATAGCGCACGTCGTTGCCGTCGGGGAAGCGCCGGCTGTCCGTGCCGTTCCGGAAGACGAGCAGGTACTCGTGTTCGAGCGTGGCGTAGGCGTTCGGGGGGATCATCCCGCTGCCCATGAACTTCGCCGCCGAGTTCGTGGGCTTCCGCCACAGGATATCGGGGAGCGGCTCGAACCCCAACGCGTCGAACCGTTCGGTCACGCGGGCGTGGTTCTGATAGACGCGGAAGCTGTCGTCGACTTTCCGCGTGGCGTCGCCGACGTTGATACAGGCGATCCCGCCGTCCACGAGCACGCGGCCGAGCTCCGCCCACGTCCCGTCGAGTGCCCCGTGCATCAGCTCGAACGCCTCACGGCCCTCGCCGGCGTCGATGGCGGCCCCGATGTCGGGATCGAGCGAGGCGAAGAGGTCGTCCCACATCCCGACCATCGGGTAGGGGGGCGAGGTGACGACGAGTTCGACCTCGTCGTCGCCGATCTCCGAGAGGTCGTTCGAGTTCCCGACGAACACCTCGTGAGTCGTCTTCATACGCACACCTCGTGAGTCGTCTTCATACGCCGACACCGTCCGTGCGAGCGCTCGCGCGTCTCACCGTCACTTCCCCCAGAAGGGATCGCGCTTGCGCCGCTTGTCGAGGTACATCCGCAGCGCCTCGAGCTCGTCGGTCGGGATCTCGTCGGCCAGCTCCTGTTCGAGGATCTTCGCGTGCTTCTCGGGGAGCTCCGTCCACAGCTCGTCGCCCTCCTCGATCTGGCGGCCGACGGTCGGGCCATCGATCGAGGCCGCGACCTGCTCGCCGGTCCGGGCCGAATCGACGTCCTCGCCGGCGTCCTGCAGCGACTTCAGCTCGCCGACCCGCTCGGGCTCGTTGCCCGCCCACTTGACGACCCGGGAGTTCCGCTTGAGGGTGCCCGACAGCACCTCGACGCCGACGACCGCCGGGTTCGACTGTCTGAACGTGTGGTCGTCGAGGATCCGAAAGCGGCAGGGCCGCTGGATCTTGTCGAGAACCGCCTCCTGTTGGGCGTCCTCGATCGCCGCGACGTGTTCCTCGTACTCCTCGACGAGCTGGTAGATGACGTCGTCGGCGAAGAGATCGACCTCGGCGGCCTCCTCGATCTCCCGTTCGGCGTCGTCGAGCACGTCGACGTTGAACCCGAGGATGGCCGCGTGTTTCGGCTCCTCCGCGGTCGACGCGACGGCCACGTCACGGGGGGCGACGTCGCCGACCTCCGCCCGGACGATCGGCACCTCCGCCTCCGTCAGCGCGGCGGCGATGGCCTCAAGCGAGCCGAGCGTGTCGGCCTTGACGACGACGCCCTGCTCCTCGGTGACGACCTCGATGTCGGCGAGCTCGGCGCGGACCTCCGCGACGACCTCCCCGACGTCGCGGTCGCGGACGACCCGGACCGGCGCGCCCGCCATCGCGTCGTCGAGGTCCGGCGCGGCGACCTTCACGCCGGCCGCCGCCCGGACCGACTCGACCTGTTCGAACTGGCTCTCGGTCCGGATCTCCGCGAGCGGCCGCGGCTGCAACAGCGCCCGGACGTCGGTGACGATCGGCTCGTTTTTCGCCCCGACGACGACGGTGTCGTCCGCGCGGATCACGCCGTCGTAGAGGACGATGTCGAGGGTCGTCCCGAAGCCGCGCTCGTCTTTGACCTCCAGGACGGTCCCGACGCCGGGGCCCGACGTGTCGATCGACATCTCGGATTTGAGATACCGCTGGGACAGGCCCATGAGGACGGTCAGCAGGTCGGGGATCCCCTCGCCGGTCTCGGCGGAGACGGGCACGACGCCGATGTTCTCCCGGAAGTTCTGCACCCGCCAGTACATGTCCGCGGAGAAGCCCTCGTCGGAGAGCTGGCCGATTATTTCGTAGAGCTTCTCGTTGAGCCGACTCTCCGTCCGGTCGTTTTGGGCGTCGAGCGTCGCCCGGACCGGGGTGTCCGGGTTCGGGTTCCAGCCCGGGACCGTGTCGATCTTGTTCGCGGCGACGATGAAGGGCGTCTGGGTCCGCTTCAGGATGTCCAGCGCCTCGTGGGTCTGGGGCTGAAAGCCGTCGTTGACGTCGATGACGAGGATCGCGATGTCGGCGAGCGCCCCGCCCCGCGACCGCAGCGTCGAGAACGAGTGGTGTCCCGGGGTGTCGATGAACAGCAGCCCGGGGAGATCGAAGTCGGTCGGATCGACCAACTCGCCGGCGATGTCGGAGATCGTCCCCAGCGGGACGGCCGTCGCCCCGATGTGTTGGGTGATCGCGCCGGCCTCCCCGGCCGTGACGGCCGAGCCGCGGACCTCGTCCAGCAGGCTCGTCTTCCCGTGGTCGACGTGGCCGAGCACGGCCACGATCGGCGTCCGCAACTCCCCGGCGTCGGTGTCGGATCCAGACATAGAAAGACCACTTACGCGTTTATGACCGTCCGTACCATATAACCGTTTCAATCTCGGCGCGGGACCGCCCCTGTGGCGTCGAGGCGGTCGTGACGGGGGGAATCCCCGCGTCGTCCCGCTCACGTCACGCTTTTTCGTGCTCGGACCGTACGGTCGTCCGATGGACTCCGCGGCACTTCTGGATCTCCTCGGCAACGAGAACCGCAGGCGGATCCTGCGGCTGCTCTCGCGGAAGCCCTGCTACGTCACGGAGATCAGCGAGTATCTCGGCGTGAGCCCGAAGGCGGTCATCGACCACCTACGGAAGCTCGAGGAGGCAGGGCTCGTCGAGTCCCACGTCGACGACGGCCGCCGGAAGTACTTCTCGATCGCCCGGAACCTCCGGCTCGAAGTGAACGTCTCCCCCTACGAGTTCGGCACGAAGAGCGCGTACTCGGCCTCGCCGAACCTCGATATCACCGCCTGGCAGCACGTCTCGTTGCACATCGGCCGGGGGTCCGACGGGGATGGCCGCCCGGCTGACGGTCCCGACGGCGACGCGGACCCCAGTGCTGGAGGGACCGTTGAGGGCGGAACCGACGACACCCCGGAGGCGGGCGACGCCGACGACCTCGGCTCGCTGGCCGCCGACCTCGAACAGCTCGAACGGCTCGAAAACGAACTCTCGATGGCACAGCGGTGGGTTCAGGGTCGCCTCACGGAGACGCTCGACCGGATCAGCGCCCACTTCGAGGGCGTCGACGGCCGGTTCTACGGCGACCTCATCCGGGGCCTCGCAGGCGGCCCGAAGACGACGGACTCGCTCGCCAGACGCGTCGAGGCCCCGCCGGACGTCGTCGTCGACGCCCTCGAAGGGCTCTCCGCACACGAGGTCGTCGAGCGCGACGGCGACCGCTGGCGGCTCGCCGTCGGCGGGGACTGAGCCTCAGATATCCCGCGTCAGCCCGTCCCGGAGGTCGCGGCCGAAGTAGGTCCCGAGCGCCGCGACGGCGGCCCCGACCCCGCCGGCGACGGCCGCGAGCGAGAGCCCGAAGCCGCCGAAGAAGGCGACGACGGCGAAATCGAGGAACGTACTCGCCGCGGCGGCGACCCCGCCCGCGGCCGCGGTCTCGGCGTAGCGTCGCTCCGAGAGGACGAGCCCGAAGGCGAAGGCCGCGGCGAACACGCCGACGAGCCCGGCCCCCGGGATCGGGACGAACGTGCTCGCGCCGAACAGCGCGCCGACGGTCACGAGCAACGCGGCGAGGAAGTGCTTCGGCGAGAACAGCGCCCCGGCGCGTTCGGCGGCGCGGCCCCGGAGCCCGTCGGTCGACTCCTCGCTCGTCGCCTCCCGCGCCGGCTCGCGCTCGTCGGGTTCGAACTCGGCGTCGAACTCGTCGGCGGCGGTCTCCGTGAGCGTCCGATCGCTGCTCATATCCCGTTCTTGTAACGCGAACCGTATCCGTCTTTCCCAGCCGCCGTCCGGTTCCGGCACGTCCGTCGGGTTGGCGAAACGTTGTGTCGGCGCCCGCCCTCCCCTCGGCATGAGCACACAGGACGACGGCCACCGCGACGCCGCGGTCGCCGCGCTCGCCGACCGCGATTACCCGACCGCCGGCGACCGATACACCCGCGCCGCCTGGCGCGTTCTCGCCGACCCACGCCCCGACATCGAGCCGTTCGCCCCCGACGAGAAGGGCTGGATCGGCGTCGGGCTGCAGTATCTCGCGATCGCCGGGATCTGCTATCGCGTCGCCGGGGCCGACGCGCGGGCGACCAGACGCGGCGTCGAGGGCGTCGCCGTCTCGCGGGACCTCGCCGACGGCTTCGACCGGGCGGTCCAGCGCGCCTGTCTCGACGAGTTCGTCGCCGACTTCCGCGCCATCGGGCGGATGGCCGACCCCGAGGCCGCCTACCGCGAGGCGGCCGACGCCTACGAGGCGGCGCCGATCGACGACCGCGGCCCGCAGTACTGGGGGACGACGCCGCTTTTCGAGGCCGCCGCGGCCCCGATAAAACAGGTCGCCCGCAGCCTCGACAACGGCGAGATCGCCGTCGAGTGGGAGGACCTCCACGGTTCGGACCCCGCCGACCCCGGCCGGTTTCTCGCCGCCAGGGCGAACTACAAGCGCCAGCGGTTCCCGGGGCTTCTCGAACGGGTCGTCGACCGCGGCTTTCTCGCCACCCCTCGCGGCACGACGGAGTACTCGACCGACCACCACCGCTGTCCCGACTGCGGCTCGACGGACGTAAACTGGGTCGCCGACAGCACGGTCTGTCTGCGCTGTTCGCGGCCGACGGACCCGCAGTGACGACACGGTACGGCGTTCGGCGGCCCCCGCGCCGTCCGCTCAGATCCCGTAGGGATCGAACGTCGGACGGCTGTCCGTCCCCCGCGGGCAGTCGTACGTCTCGCGGAACCGATCGGCCAACTCGCGCCCGGCCGCGGTAAAGAGGAGGACGACGCCGTACGGCTCCGTGTGCGTCGACGCCTCGGGGGCGTCGGGATCGACGAACAGCGCCTCCACGGCCGGCTCCCCGAGTTCCGGGATCGACTCGAAGTGGTCTTCGAGGGGTAACAGCCCGGCCAGGACGTTCGGGACGAACGCGCCGTTCGGCAGCGGTTCGCGGGGCTGGAGACAGCAGACGCCGACCCGTTCGTCGCCCGCCATCAGGGGCGCGTAGACCGGCTCCGTCGCCCCGGGAACCCAAGCGTTGCGGGCGACGTCCGGCGGCGTCGCGTCGACCGCAAAGCCCATTTCGACGCCGTCGAGGCGGTCGAGCGCCGTCAGCCGCCACGGCTCCGACTCCGCCCCCGGGTCGCCGGAAAGCGTCGCCTCGATCCGGTCCCCCGTCCGGAGCGCCTCGACCGACGGCTGGAGGTCGTCACCGTACCCGGACTGATAGACGGTGTAGAGCCGCGGCGACCCCGTCGACTGGAGGTTCAGGTGCGGGACCGACTCGACGACGCGGTAGACGCGGAAGGCTCCGGAGCGCTCGGTCATACCACGGCTACGGGCGGGAGGACCGTCGGTCTTCCGTCCGGGCCCTCCCCCGGGGAGCCGACCGTTCCGGTCACGTCTCGGTGAGCCGCCCGCCGTCGACCGCGACGTTCTCGCCGCTTATATACGACGCCGCGTCGCTCAGGAAGAACAACACCGGGGCGGCGACATCGTCGAAGGAGGCCGCCCGACCGCGGGGGTACCCCGACACGTCGGAGACGGTGTTCTCGACGGCGAACGGCGAGACGGCGTTGACCGTGACCCCGTCGTCTTGGGTGTCGCCAGCCGCCATCCGGGTGAACATCAGAACACCCGTCTTCGCGACGAAATACGGGAAGTTGACCGGGTGGGCGTGCATCCGGTCGCTGTCCGCGAAGCCGACGTTCACGATCCGGCCCCATCCGGCCTCGCGCATTCCCGGCAGCGCCCGCCGCGAGCACAGCACCGTCCCGTAGAAGGTCGTCTCGACGACGTTGCGCCACGCGTTCCACTCGATGTCGGTCCAGTGGCGGGCGTCGAAGTCGCCGACATTGTTGACCAACACGTCGACCGTCCCGAGCTCCGACTCGACCGTTTCGAACATCGAATCGACCGCCTCGGGGTCGGTGATGTCGCCCCCGACCGCGACCGCGTCGACGCCGCGCTCGCGGGCCTCCGCGGCCGTCGCCTCGGCGGCGGCGTCGCTCTCGTTGTAATGGACGGCGACGTCGGCGCCGCAGTCGGCGATCCGCAACAACAGCTCCCGCCCGACGCGCTTTGCGCTTCCGGTCACGAGCGCCGTTCGGCCGTCGAGATCCGGTGTGTGGCTCATACGTTATGCGGGGCCGCCTCGCCCTTAAAAACCGCACTCCCCACGTATCCCGCCGGAAAACGCGTCGCCGCCGCCCGCTCCCGGCGTTTATACGGAGTGTGCGAGCCGCTCGCCGGTATCGAGCCCGTTCGCGAGCGCCGCGTGGAGCCGCCCCTCCCCGGGGACCCAGTCGCCGAGACAGTACAGCCCCGCCGACTCGGCCGAGTCGAGCGGTCCCCGTCTGACGCCACCCTCGGGCAGGGCGTAACGCCACCCCTGGTGGTCGGTCCAGGTCGGCGCCGCGAGACGGTCGTCGCCCACGATGTCGGCCGTCAGCCCGGCGAGCTCCGCGACGTTCTCCTCGGGGTCGCGGTCGTAGTGTCGCTCCGACCACTCCCCACCCGCCTGCACGACGAGTAGCGTCTCGCCGTCGGGGACGTGACCGCGCTTGCACTCCTCGCGGGAGATCCACCCGACCGCGTGCTCCTTGTCGGTGTTGACGAGCCCGTAGTAGGGCCGATCCAGCTCGAAGGGGTACCGCAGCACGGCCGTCCAGATTGTCCGGTACTCCACTTCGGCGGCGGCGGCCCGGAGCGCCTCCCGCCGGTCGTCGTCCCACTCGGCGTCGGCCAGTAGCTCGGCCGTCTGTGGCGCCGGCGGGTTCAACAGGAGGGCGTCGAACGGCCCCCACGAGCTCCCGTCGCCGTCGGTGAGGCCCCACCCGCCGTCGGTCCGCCGGATCGTCTCGACGCGCGTCCGCCGGTGAACGGTCGCGTCGGTCCGCCCGAACAGCCGCTTCGCGATCTGGGTGAGCCCCGACTCGTAGCTCCACTTGTGTTCGTCGGCCTTCCGGCCGGGCGCGACCGTCCCCTCGGCGTCGAAGGTGTAGATCGGCTCCGTCACGTCGACGAGCCCCTCGTCGTCGAGCGTCTCGGTGAGCAACTCGACGACGCGGTCGTCGTCCGATTTGACGTAGTTCGCCCCGTAATCGTAGACGATACCGTCGCCCCGCCGCGTCGCCGCCCGGCCGCAGACGCCCCCCGATTTTTCGAGGACAGTCACGTCGGCGTCCGGCACGGCCGTCTCGACGACGAGCGTCGCCGCGGCGGCGGCGGCCCCGGCGCCGACGATTCCGATATTCACCATACACCGCGTACGGATCGCCGCCACTAAACCCCCGGTTTGGCGGTCATTCTTCGTCGAACTACCGCTCGACGACCGACTCCAACAGCTTCGATTGGGCCGCCGAGAGGTGGCCCCGGAGCGTCGCGGAGTTTATATCCAGCGCCTCGGCGACCTCGCCGGCGTTTGCGCCCTTCGGGTGGTCGAAATAGCCCATCCCGTAGGCGGTTTCGAGCACCTCCCGCTGTCTGTCGGTCAGCCGCCCGCGGTCGACGACGACGGTGTCCGACTCGTCGGGGTCGCCCGACTGCACGAGGTGTTCGAGGCTGATCTCGCCGAACTCCTCTTTGAGCGCTCCGACGATCTCCTGGAGGGTGTCGACGTCCGGCGGCCGGAAGACGACCCGCAACCCGCCGTCCTCACACCGGGTATCGACGACCGGGCAGCCGAACGCCTCGATCGCCTCGCAGAAACACGGCTCCTCGTTCTCGCGCTCGAAGCGGTAGACGCTGTATCTGTTGTCGCCGAAGACCTCGGTCATCCCTTCCGGCGCCGGCGTCTCGGCGCTGAGTTCGAACTCCTCCGTGGTCCGGTCGCCGCCCCCCCACGTTACGGAGCCGATCCGCTCGCCCGTCTCCGCGGAGGCCTCCGCGACCGGACATCCGCTCGGCTCGTCGATGCTGATCGCCGCTTCGAGTCCCATACGTGGATGTATGCCGCGTGTGCTTCTAAGCTCCCCTCCGGTTCCAGATCGCTGGGATCAACTTCTGTGATTTATATAGGGGGTAACAACCCCGAGAGGATCCCCCGACCGCCGGACGGCGAGGCTGTAACTGAGCATGCCTGTATCCGACGAAGGTATAAACGATGCCCGGCGTTGTGGCTCGCGGGCTTCAGTCCGCGTTCGCGGCCGGGACCGCCCCCTGCCGCTCGGTTTCCGAGAGATAACACTGGGGATCGGGGCCGAACAGCCCGTTGTCGGCGGCGAGCGCCCGCAGCCGCGAGCCGCCCCGACAGATTCGCTTATACCGGCAGTCGGCACACTTTCCCGTCAGGTTTCCCGGTCGGTCCCGGATCTCCCGGAGCAGCGGGTTCGAGTCGTCCTCCCAGATGTCACCGAAGGACCGATCGCGGACGTTGCCGAGGCTGTAGCTGCGCCAAAACTGCGTCGGGTGGACGTTGCCGAGACAGTCGACGGCGGCGACGCGCTCGCCCGTCGGGTCGCCGCCGTTGCGTTCGAGCCGCTCGTACACCCGCCTCGCGGCCTCGTCGCCGAACTCCCGGCGAGCGTACTCGACGACGTAGGCCGCGTCGGCGTAGTTGCCCACGAGGAGCGTCTCGATGTCCTCGCCGCGCCTGTGGGCCCGCAGCGTCCGATCGCAGATGTTCCGCACGACCGCCCGGCGCGTGTCGGCGTCGAGATCGACCGAATCCAGCGTCTCCCCGCGGCCGCTGTAGGAGAGATGATAGAAACAGAAGCGATCGAGGCCGACGTCGGTCAACAGGTCGACGACATCGTCGAGGTCCCCGACGTTCTGCCGGGTGACCGTGTACCGGAGCCCGGTTTTCAGCCCGACGTCGAGGCAGGTTTCGATCCCCTCGATCGCCGCCTCGAACGCCCCGTCGACGCCCCTGAACTCGTCGTTTCGCTCGGCGAGGCCGTCGACGGAGACGCCCGCGTACGCCAACCCGGCCGTTTTGAGCTCGCGGGCCCGCTCGGCCGTCAGGAGCGTCCCGTTCGTCGAGAGCACCGGCCGGATCCCGGCGTCCGTGGCGTACTCGACGAGCTCCGCGAGGTCTTCCCGAACCATCGGCTCGCCGCCCGAGAACAGCACCACCGGCGCGCCGTAGTCGGCCAGATCGTCGAGCAGCCGTTTGCCCTCCGCGGTCGTCAACTCCCCGGCCTTCGGCTCCGACTCCGCGCCCGCATAGCAGTGGACACACTTCAGGTTACACCGGTTCGTCGTGTTCCAGACGACAACCGGGCGGCGCTGTTTCCGGTCCGAAACCGGGTCCCCCGCATCCGTGTCGACGTCGTACCGGAGCCGGTTGCCGTCGGCGGCGTGGTCACACAGGAGGGTGCTGACGGAGATCACGTCAGGACCACTCCCGTGCCCGGGGTTCGTCGGGGTCGACCGGCCGATCGGTACCGGCGTCGTCGGCCAGTTCGTGCGTCGTGTATCTGGTCACCTCGGCGCTCGGACAGACCCAGACGTCCGCCGCGTGCCAGGCGAAGAGGCGGCTGGCGATCTCGTGTGCGCCGTCGGCGTCGGCCGCGCGGACGCTGCCGACGTGTCGCATCGGGCCCGAGCCGTCCTCGCGGACGAACAGCTCGAACTCCGTCCCGTTCGGCGCGCGGTCGCCGTCGTCGATCCGGCGTCGTTCCGTCGGTTCGGCCATGCGCACGCCTTCCGGCCACCGCATAAAAACCGCTTCCCCGAGTCCCAGTCTACGGGAGTTCGCCGTCGTAGCCCGCCGGCACGTGCCCACAGAGGGGGTCGCTCCCCAGCGGGTCGCCGGTCGCCGCGAACGCCCGCGACCGGCTGCCGCCGCAGACGTGGCGGAACGCACAGGCCCCGCATTTCCCCTTCAGTCGGTCGCGATCGCGGAGCTTCTCGAAGAGCTCCGACCCGCGGTACAGCGAGACGAGGTCGCCGTCGACGACGTTGCCAGCCGACTTCGGGAGGAACCCCGACGGGTACAGCTCCCCCGTGTGCGAGACGAACGCGAAGCCGTCGCCGGCGATGATCCCGCCGCGCCGACCGATCGCGTCCGCCTCCGGCGCGTCGGTCGCCGAACCGTCCCGCTGGAGCGCGACGCGCCGGTAGCTCGGCGCCTCGGTCGTCTTGACGCCGAACGGGGCCGTTTCCGAGACCTCGTGGAGCCACTTCAGGACGGACTCGGCCCGCTCCGGGTCGAGCCCTTCGAGCAACTGTCCCCGACCGATCGGCACGAGGAAGAACACCGACCAAAGCACCGCCCCGAGGTCGGCGACGAGGTCCCGGACCGCCGGAAGCGTCCCGACGGTCGACTCACAGACCGTCGTGTTGATCTGGATTGGGATCCCGGCCGCGGTCGCCGCCTCGGCGGCCGCGATCGTCCGCTCGAAGCTCCCGGCCTCGCCGCGGAACCGGTCGTGGTCGTCGCCGGGGGCGTCGACGCTGAGCGCCAGCCGACGGAGCCCCGCGTCGGCCAACTCGGCGATCGACCCCGGCGTCAACGCCTCGGTTCCGCTCGGGGTCAGCGTCATCCGGAGCCCCCGTTCGGTCCCGTACCGGACCAACTCGACGAGATCGGGCCGCTTCATCGGATCGCCGCCGGAGAGGACGACGAGCTGTCCGTCGCCGAACTCGGCGGCCGAATCGAGCAGCCGCTTCCCCTCGGCCGTCGTCAGTTCCTCCGGGTGCCGCCCCGGATGCGCGTTCGCCCGGCAGTGATCGCAGGCGAGTTCACACGCCTGTGTCACCTCCCAGATGAGCACGAACGGCCGCACCCCGGTGTCGATCGAACTCGGGTCGGGTGGCCTCGATCGGCCCGTCATCGTCGGCAGTCGTTCCCCCGATCACATCCGTTTCCCCCCGAGTCCAACGCCGTGAGAACCCCCGCCCGTCTTATATAACTGCGCCCCGACAGGCGGCGTGAGCGGACGATGACCGACACACCAGAGGGGTTCGAGTCGAAACGGCGTACGCCGATCGACCACCCGTACACGCTCGAGACGATCCCGAGCGACGACGACGCGCCCGACGAGTACACGTTCGTCCCCCGGGACGCCGGGGACGGCGACCGGCTGACCGAGTGGATCACGGTCGAACGCGACGCTGTCGTCGATCTCGGGGCGTGGCGCTGAGCCGTCCCGAAGGAGGCAACAATAAGTACCGTGACCCGTTTTTCCGGGTATGGCAATCGATCGTCGGACCGAAATGTCGGACGAGGAAACCGACGCCTTCCTGGGATCCCGGGAGACGGGGGTGCTCTCGCTTGCGCGGGCCGACGACCCCTACGCGATCCCGATATCCTACGGCTACGACGCTTCGGATCGGCAGTTCTATTTGCGGTCGGTGTCGACGCCGGACAGCGAGAAGCGCCGCTTCGTCCGATCGGGCTCGGACGCCCAACTCGTCGTCTACGACGACGAAGGCGGCGTCTACCGGAGCGTCGTCGCGACCGGACGGCTCGTTTCGATCGACCCCGACGACTTGACCGCCGCCGACATCCGCCAGTACGGCGCGGCGGAGCGACCCCTCTTCGAGATCTGGCCGCAGCCGAAGGAGGGGCTCGATATCGACCTCTACCGTCTCGAACCGGAGACGGTGACCGGGCGGCTGGCCGAGATATCGCGCGACGAGTAAACTACCCCACCCTACTTCGCTCACCGCATACTCGCTTCTTGAGGCCGGGGGCTCCGCCTCGAAACTGCTGATACCCGACGGCGACCCGTCGGAAAAGGCTACTCCCGCTCGAAGTTCGTCGGTTCCGCGGCTTCCGTACACACCGGGCAGCCGCTCGAGATGATCGCCTCCCGCATCGAGCCGTTGACCTCTATCTCCTGGCCGCAGCCCGAACAGACGAAGATATGTGTGCTCATTGTCTGGTGTCCGCTCCCGTCGCCCCGGTCGTCGTCGGGTACGGCGTCGCCCGGTATATACCGTGTGGATCCCGGCAGATCAGCGTGGTCGGGCCGTCGCGATGGCCCGGTGCTGTTGGACACGGTCAGTCGGCCGCTCCCGGGCTCGCTGTCGGCGACGACGACAGCCCGACGGTCACGCCCTCGGACGCACACAGCGAGATCGTCACGTCGTCGAACGTCCGGAGGTACTCGCTCGCGTGCTTGCCGTCGGCGCTGAGCCTGATCCGCTCCTCGAGCAGCCCGGCGTCGGTCAGTTGTTCGAGCTTCCGGTATGTCGTCGACCGCGGCACGTCGCATCGGTCGATGAGCTCCCGCGCCGTCAGCGCCTCCTCGGCCGTCGCTTCGAGCAGCGACCGACAGTCCGGGTCTTCGAGCGCGGCGAGCACCGTCTCACACTCCGGTTCGGGCGTGCGTTCCTTCTCGAACCTCGGGTCGTCGCGGGGGCGGTACTCGGATGTCATGTTCGTACTCTCCGGAACGGTCCTCATCGTGGCGTATTGGGGCCCTCAGTATGCTGGGTAATTTAATACGGGTCGGATGTCTTCGCCGCGGGGAACAGACTTAGGCCCGACGAGGTCGAAGACCAAGCGATGCCCGGTATCCGCGCCGAGGTCCGTGTCGATCCCGACGGGACCTGCCCGGTGGTGGAGGCCGCCACGGATCGCGGATCGCCGTCCTACACGATCGCACGCGGTATCACGGCCGGTACCGACGACCGCGTGAACGAGGAGTTCATGCTCGAAACCGGCGCCCCTCCGGCGACGAGCGTCGAGCTAACGGAAGTTTTCGACTACGGCTCGAAAACGATGTACCGCTTTGGCCGCGAGCGGGATCGCGGCTGCCCGTGTGAGACCGTCGAGACGTTCGACTGCCCCGTCGTCGATCTCCACGCCCGCGACGGCTCCATCTACGTCGTGTTTCACGCCGTCGACATGGACGCCCTCCAGGGGACGATCCTCGCGCTCCGGGAGCGGTTTCCCGGGATCGATGTCCGCCGCCTCCTCCGGACCGAGCACGACGCCCCCGAGGAGAGCCCGGTCTTTCTCGACCGGAGCCGGTTCACCGACAGACAGCGGGAGGTGCTCGAAACCGCCCACCGGATGGGCTACTTCGAGCACCCGAAGGGCGCAAACGCCGGCGAGGTCGCCGAGGCGCTGGACATCACGACCTCGACGTTCTCGGAACACCTCTCGGCCGCCCAATCGAAGCTCATGGACGCGATCCTCGACGTGTGACCGTCACGCGGCGTGCGGGCTCGTCCGGCCCGTCGGATGCCGCGAACCGACGGACAGTTACCGCCGGGACGAGGACGGTGGAGTATGACCGAGTATTTCGAGGTTCACGGCCGGGACGGTGCGGCCCGCCGGGGTGAGCTCCGGCTTTCCTCGCCCGTTCGTACGCCGGCCCTCGTCGACGATGTCGTCGACGAGGGCGGCAGCCGCTGGCACGAGGATCCCGCCGATCCGACGGGCGACGACGCGCGGCTGACGGTGCTCCCCCACCGAGCGCTGCCCCCGGGGACGGAGCCGCCGGTCGAGGAGGCCTTCGGCGTCGAGTACCCCGATGTCGACTTCCCGAGCGCCGCGGTCGTCTCGCCGACGACGGCGGGCGATCACGGCGCGGACGCCTACGCGCTGTCGAACGCCGGCGGCTACGCGGGCCACGCCGAGGCGTTCGCCGACGCCCTGCTGTCGATAAAGGACGCGGTCCCGGACGACACCGCGCTGTACGCCCCCGCGGTCGCGACGCCCGCAAACGTCGCGACGCTCGCGTACGCGGGAGTCGACCTTTTCGACGAAAAGCGCGCAAGGGCGCGCGGCCTGGAGGGGTTCTATCTGACGACCGACGGCGAGGCCTTTCTGGAAGACCTCTCCGAGCTGCCCTGTCCCTGTCCCGCCTGTCGGGGGCCGATCGACGGGTTCGACCGGAGGGACTGTGCCGAGCACAACGCGAACGCCCTCGGCGCGGAGCTCTCCCGGGTCCGCGGCCGGATCGACGACGGCCGCCTCCGCGACTACATCGAGGGCCAGGCCCGCCACGAAGCGTGGCTGACGGCGCTTTTCAGGCGGCTCGACCAGCAGTACGGCTACGTCGAGGCGCGCACCCCCGTCTTCCGGCGCAACGAACTGCTCGCGGCGACCGACGACTCGCTGCGCCGCCCGGAGATCCAACGCTTCGCCGAGCGGGTGACGACCCGGTATCGCCGCCGCCTCGACGCTCCCCTCGTGTTGGTCCCCTGTTCCGCGCGGAAACCCTACAGCGATTCCCAGAGCCACGAGCAGTTCACCCGCGCGATCGGCTACCGGGGCCACATCGTCTCGATGACCTCGCCGATCGGCGTGGTCCCGAACGAACTGGAGACGACCTACCCCGCCCAACACTACGACAGCGTCGTGACCGGCGAGTGGACCGAAACGGAGCTCTCGTTCGTCGCGGCCGTCCTCGAACGGTACCTCGAACGCGCCGACTACGACCGTCATATCGCCCACGTCACGGGCTCGGGCTACCGCGAGATCTGCGAGCGCGTCGAGCGATCGCTCGGGATCGAGTTCGAGTACACCGCGTCCGAGCACCCGACGACCGACGACTCCCTCGACGCTCTCGACGCCGCACTCGACGGGGAACCGAGCTACTACAAGCGCGAACGCGAACTGGCGACGGTTCGGGCGATCGCGGACTTCCAGTTCGGCGACGGCGCGGGGGATGCGGTGTTCGGTTCCGACGCGACGACGGAGGGGATCTACCCGAAACACCGGGTCCGCGACGGCGACGGCGAGCACCTCGCGACGATGGTCCCGGAGTACGGGACGCTCTCGCTGACGCTCGCCGGCGCGCGCGCCTGGATCGACAGCGACGCGCCGACGAAACGCGTCGACATCGACGGGTTCGTCCCGAGCGGCAGCGTCCTCGCCCCCGGCGTCGTCGATGCCGACGACGCGATCCGGCCGGGCGACGAGGTCGTCTTCGAGGGGCCAAGGGCCGTCGGCGTCGGGCGGGCGGCCTGCCACGGCCGGGCGATGGTCGAAGGCTCCCGCGGCGTCGCCGTCGATGTCCGACACTGCGAGGAACAGTGAGCGGGTCGCCGCCCCAACGGCACGCCCCGGCTACCTTTTTGTTCGTGGCGCGCCACCTCGGGGTATGGACGAGATTCGACTCGGCGTTCCGCAACCGCTTCTCGACTCGCTACCGGAGGACGACTCCGGGGCGCGACGGGACATGGAACGGGCTGTCGAGGGGTACAACGCGCGGGTACGGACCGCGATCGAGACGGCCGACGACGACGGCGATGCCGCCGCCCGGATCCTCGATATCATCGAACACTTCGAGGACCGCGTCGAGCGCTTTCACGCCTTCGTCCCGGAGCTCCGGGCGTGGGGCCAATCGCCGATCTTCGCGATCGCGTGGCGGAACCTGTATGCGGACCTCATAGAGCAGCTGTACGACCACGAGTGGCTGGCCGCACAGCTCGACCGCGAACGCAACGCCCGCCTCGTCGAGGACGGGATCAGGCTCTCGGACGTATGAGCGACGCGGACACCGGGGATACGGCCGGACGGATCGCGCTCGAACTCCGGTTTTTCGCCACGTTCCGGGCCGCGGTCGGGCAGAAGGTTCTGGAACGCGAGTTCGACGCCGGCGCGACCGTCGGCGATGTCCTCGCCGCGATCGAATCGGAGTTCCCCGAGCTCGCCGGCGACATCCTCGACGAGGAGGGGGCGATCAAACCGCAGCTGAGCGTGCTCAAGAACGGCCGGGAAGTGATCCACATCGAGGGGACCGAGACGCCGATGGCGGACGGCGACACCCTCAGCGTCTTCCCGCCGGTCGCGGGGGGATAGATGCGGGAGACCCGTGAGTTCCGCGGCATCTCGAAGCGGCTCGCGGCCAACTACCTGGAGAACCTCGGCGGCGAGCGTCGCGACGAGGCGGGCGGCCGGATCGAGGGCGACGGCTGGTCTGCAGAGCTCTCGGAGCGGAAAGTGAACCCGATCGGGTCGATCGTCCTCAACGAGGTCGAGGTCCGTTTCGAGGGTGAGGAACCGACGCTGCGGCCCCTCATCGACAAGTTCGCACAGAAGGCCATGCGGGCCGGTGGGTGACGTGGCCGACGCCCCGCTCGACGCCAACGCGCTCGTCCTCGCGGCGGCGAAGGCCTCCGTCTCCGGCGAGCGGCTCCCCGAGCTCGTCGACCGGGCACAGGGATTGCTCGGGGGACGCCGCGAGCGGTACGCCCGCCGTTACGAGTGCGTCCACGAGGCCGACGGGACGGCCGTCTTCCTGGCCGAGGAGGGCCATTGGGCCGATGTCGGCGACGAACTCGGCCTCGATCGCCGCGAGTGGCGGGCGCTGCGGCGCGTCCACGGCGAACACCTCAAACAGCTCGGCGGCGAACTCGACCGCCGGGCGGAGTTCGAGACCGCCCTCGACGTTCGCGAGGCCGTCGTGATCGCCCCGGAGTGAAGCCGAGGTATAACTCCGCCCGGCCCGTATCGGGGGTATGACGGATCCCGACTTCGACGGGTTCGACCACGACGCCCACATCCGGCGGGCGATCGAGCTGGCCCGCGAGGCCGCCGACCGCGGCGATCGCCCGTTCGGCAGCGTCCTCGTCCGCGACGACGAGGTCGTCGCAACCGAATCGAACCGCGTCGTCACCGCGGACGACATCCGGTATCACCCGGAGCTGCAGTTGGCCTATCGCGCCTGCCGGGAGTTCACCCCGGCCGAACGCGCCGCCACGGTCATGTACACCAGCACGGAGCCGTGCCCGATGTGCGCCGGCGGGATGCTCCGGGCCGGCTTCGCGCGGGTCGTCTACAGCGTCGGCGGCGACGAGATCGGCGAGTTCACCGGCGCCGACCCGCCCGTCCGGTCGGCGGCGATCCTCGACGGGACGACGGAGGTCGTCGGCCCCGTCTCGAACGCGGCGGGGCGGGCGGTCCACGAGGCGTTCGGGTGGTAGCGCCCCGGAGCCGGCACCCGGGCGATTTCACGTCCAGGGCACGGATCGCTCCTGTAGCTCCCCGGCGACCGGCCGCCGCATCGTCTCCCCGACGCTTTCGACGTTTTCGAGCGCCCACATCAGCTTGACGTAGGCGGTCTCCGGGAGGGTGTCGCCGGCCTCGATGACGCCGGCATCGAGGAGGTCACGGCCGGTGTCATAAACGCGGTCGCAGACGCGTCCCTCGATGCACTGGCTCGTCATCACGACCGTCGTGCCGTCGTCGACGAGCGCCCCGATCCGGTCGATCCAGGCGGTGTCGACGTGGCCTAACCCCGTCCCCTCGATGACGATCCCCGAGGCCCCCTCGGCGACCCCGAGCCGCGAGGGATCGGTGCCGGGAACGAACTTGACGAGCTCGACACCGGTGTCGAGCGCCGGGTCGATGCGGAGGTCGTCGCCGCCGCGTTCGGCGACCGGCCGCCGGAAGGAGACCGTCCCGGACGCCCACTCGACGCGCCCGATCGGCTTCGCGCCGACGGTCTCGAAGGCGTCCCGCCGGGACGTGTGGTTCTTCCGGACCCGGGTGCCGCGGTGGAGCGCGCAGGCGTCGTCGGAGCCGGATTCGTGCATACAGACGAGCGTCTCGCTGTGTTCTGCGGTCGCCGCCTCGACGGCACAGACGGCGTTCATCACGTTGTCCGAGGAGGGTCGGTCCGCCGACCGCTGGCTCCCCGTCAGCACGACCGGTACCGGGGTATCGAGCGTAAAGGAAAGCGCCGCGGCGGTGTACTGCATCGTGTCGGTGCCGTGCATCACGACGACGCCGTCCGCGCCGGCGTCGATCTCTTCGTGGACCGCCTCGGCGAGCTCGGTCCAGACCGTCGGCGTCATGTTCTCCGAGAGGATGTTCGCGACGACGCGCCCGCGGTAGTTCGCCCGCCCGGCCAGCTCCGGCACGGCGCGCAACACGTCCTCGGCGTCGAACTGGGCGGTGACCGCCCCGGTCCGGTAATCGACCGTCGAGGCGATCGTCCCGCCCGTCGAGATGAGCGCGACCGTCGGGAGGTCGTCGTCGAAGGTGATCTCCGAGTTGCCGTCGCCGTCGCCGCCCGGGTCGATGTCGTAGGTGTCGTGTTCGAGCACGTCGACGGCCGCCTCGCTTCGGTCGATACCGACGTTGTAGCCGCCGTCGAGCTTGACGACGAGCTCCTCGTTCGTCGTCGAGGGCAACAGGACGCCCTCGTAGGTCGTCCCGGTGCGGTCGACGCGGACGCGGTCCCCTGGGTTCATACACTCGCCTATCGCCCCGCACGACTTGAAAGGCTCCCTTCGGCCGCCGTCGGACCGGCTCCCGTCTCGGAACGCATATAGGCGTTACACCCCTTCTCGGGGTATGGAATACGAAGCCAGCCTCGACCGGGCGCTGGAGGCCGTCCCCGACATCGGCTCCTCGGGCGACCGGCTCTCGGTCCCGGACGCGGTCGCACAGGCGGACGGCGCGTTCACGCGGTTCACGAACCTCGATGCGGTCGCCGACGCGTTGAACCGCGAAACCGACCACATCCACCGGTTCGTCCAGCGGACGCTCGCGACCTCCGGGAAACTGGAGGAGGGCGTCGGCCGGTACAACGGGAGCTTCGACGACAGGGAGTTCGAGGGCGTCATCGACGACTACACCGACGAGTACGTCCGCTGTGGCGAGTGCGGCCTGCCGGACACCCGCCTCGTCCAGGAGAACCGCAACCTCATGCTCCGGTGTGACGCCTGCGGTGCGTTCCGCCCCGTCTCGAAGAGCAAGCGTGCCGACAACACCCAACAGAACAAAGACGACGTCGAGGAAGGAAACACCTACACGGTGAAGGTGACGGACACCGGCCGCAAGGGCGACGGGGTCGCCCACCGCGGCGACTACACCATCTTCGTCCCGGGCGCAAGCGAGGGCGACGTCGTCGACATCTACATCGAGAGCACGAGCGGGAACCTCGCGTTCTCGCGGATCGACTGATCGTCGGGAGTCGTTCTCACGGATCGGCCGACTGCCGGAGGTCGCCTTCCCGCCTCGACCGACCGACGGAAACGTATCCTCCGCTGCCCCGACCCGCTCGACCCACCCGAAACTCCCCCGTATTCTAAACGTTTGATCATTATAGTACGATAAAACCGGCTGAAACCAAACGATCGTTTCCCCCGATCGGTCCCAAACCCCACGCCCGAGGCCGAAACACGCCGGTTTTATATCTGTGGACGATCGAAACACGAACGATATGGGACAGACACTCACCGAGAAGATTCTCGACGACCATCTCGTCGAAGGGGAACTGGAGACGGGAGAGGAGATCGGGATCGAGATCGATCAGGTGCTCACACAGGACACCACGGGAACGCTCGTGTGGCTGCAGTTCGAGGCGCTCGGTCTGGACGAGGTTCAGACCGAACTCGCCGCCCAGTACTGCGACCACCAGACCTACCAGTTCGACTTCAAGAACACCGACGACCACCGCTTCCTCCGCAGCGCCGCGGGCACGTTCGGCGCTTACTACAGCCGCCCCGGCAACGGCATCTGTCACAACGTTCACAAGGAGAACTTCGCCGCGCCCGGCAAGACGCTGCTCGGTTCTGACAGCCACACGCCGACGCCCGGCGGTCTCGGCCAACTCGCGATCGGCTCGGGCGGCCTCGACGTCTCCGTCGCCATGGGTGGCGGTGCCTACTACATCGAGATGCCGGAGGTCGTCAACGTCCACCTCGAGGGCGAGCTCCCCGAGTGGGCCACCGCAAAAGACGTCGCGTTGCACCTGCTCGGCGAGCTGACCGTCAAGGGTGGCGTCGGCAAGATCTTCGAGTACACCGGCCCCGGCGCCGAGTCGTTGACCGTCCCCGAACGGACGACGATCACGAACCTCGGGACGGAGCTGGGCGCCACCTCCTCGATCTTCCCGACCGACGAGAAGACGAAGGACTGGCTCTCCCGGATCGGCCGCGAGGAGGACTACGTCGATCTCTCGCCGGACGAGGACGCCGAGTACGCCGACACGATCGAGGTCGATCTCTCGGAGATCGAACCCCTCATCGCCTGCCCGTCGATGCCCGACAAGGTCGTTCCGGTCAGCGAGGTCGCCGGCGAGGACGTCGAGCAGGTCATCATCGGCTCCTGTACGAACGGCGCCTACGAGGACATCCTTCCCGGCGCGAAGATGCTGGAGGGCCGCGAGGTCGACAAGAAGACCGAGATGGTCGTCGCACCGGCCTCGAAACAGGCCTCCGAGATGCTCGCCCGGGAAGGCTGGACCGCCGAGATGATGGCCGCGGGCGTCAACTTCTCCGAGGCGACGTGTGGTGCCTGTATCGGCATCGGCCACGTTCCCGGTTCGGACTCCGTGTCGCTGCGAACCTTCAACCGCAACTTCGAGGGCCGCTCCGGCATCGAGGACGACAACGTCTATCTCTGTTCGCCCGAGGTCGCCACCGCGGCGGCGATCGCCGGCGAGATCGTCGATCCCCGGGATCTCGCCGACGAGCTCGGCGATCTCGAGGCACCCGAGTTCGAGATGGGCAGCAAGTACAGCGAGGGGATGGGCAAGGACGATCCCGACATCATCGCCCCCGACGAGGCCGTCGACGACGAGCTCATAAAGGGGCCGAACATCGGCGATGTTCCGTTGAAGGACGAGATGGGCCCCGACATCGCCGGGTCGGCGCTTCTGAAGATGGGCGACAACATCACGACGGACCACATCATCCCGGCGACACAGGACATCCTGATGTACCGCTCGAACATCCCGAAGCTCTCGGAGTTCACGCTTTCGCGCGTCGACGAGGACTTCGCCCAGCGTGCACTCGACAGCGACGGCGGCTTCCTCGTCGCGGGCGAGAACTACGGCCAGGGCTCCTCGCGTGAGCACGCGGCGCTTTGTCCGATGTATCTCGGCGTCGAGGGCGTCCTCGCACAGAGCTTCGCCCGCATCCACAAGGCGAACCTCTTTAATTTCGGCCTCATTCCGCTCGAGATCGACGAGGCCGACTGCGATCGGATCGAGGAGGGCGACCACATCGAGATCGTCGACGACGTCGCCGAGGCGGTTCGGTCCGGCCAGGAGGCGTTCACCGTTCGCGTCAACGACGAGTGGGAACTCACCGGCCACCTCGACGCCTCCGAACGCGAGCGACGGATCCTCGCCGACGGTGGCAAACTCTCGCACACGAAGAAACAGGCCGAAGAGGGCAGCGGCGCGGCGCCCGCCGACGACTGAGGACCGGCGTCGGTCCCCGACTTTTTATTGAACGCTCGATAACGGTTTCACCCCCGAAGCACGCGCATCCACCACTGCACGCGCGGCTCGCCACGATGAACGGTTATAAGCCCTCGACGTGTATCTCGGGGCGTGTTACCGTTTCTCCAAGGCGCTCCCGGCGGAAACCTGATCTCGGCCGGCGCCCTCATTCTGATACTCGCCGCGGTGCTCGGCTACTGGGTTTATAAAGACGCGACCGGACGGGGCCGTGACAACGCCGTCCTGTGGGCGATCGCGATCACCGTGCTCACGCTTTTGACGCTCGTCGGCGGGTTGGTCGGGCTTGCGGTCTATATATACACCCGCGATTAACACACGGCCTCACTCCCCGCCGCGGACGTTCTTCAGCCGTTTGAGCCGCCCGACCGTCCGGTCGGTCAGCCGGACGTAGACGTACTCGCTGACGCCGACGAGCGCGAGCGCCGCGGCGAGAAAGAAGATCCCGTAGCCGTACCGCCCCTCGAGCAGGCTGAACACGCCGATCAGGGCGACCGGCCCCGCGACGACGAGCGTCCCGGCCAACTGGAGGGTCCGAACGATCCCGAGCGCCATACGCGGTCGTTCACTCCCGACCCTTATATGCCTCTCCGTCGTCGTTGGTCCCGCTCCCGCCGACCGCTCCGGCGAGGATCGACGTGACGCTCGGCCGGAAGTAGCCGCCGGCGACGAGCGCGACGGCGACGGCGAGAAAGCCGACGCCGGCGACGGTCCGGCCGCCGAGGAGGAGCTCGGCCCCGAGCAGTCCGATCGGGGCCGCGAGCGCGACAGTCCCGAACAGCGTGAGCGTATCGAGGAGGTTCATCACCGAACCGTTGGATCGCCGCCGACGACAGCCTTTCGACACCGAGGCGCCAACGACGACCATGTTCACCGGGATCGTCGAAACGACCGGGGAAGTCGTCTCGATCGAGGACACCGACGAGGGGCGGCGCATCCGCGTCGCCGCACCGTTTTGCGACGAACTCAAGCACGGCCAAAGCGTCGCGATAAGCGGTGCGTGTCTGACTGTCGAGTCCTTCGATGACGAGCGCTTCGAGCTGTTCCTCTCCGAGGAGACGCTCGAACGAACGTACCTCGATTCGATCGGCGTCGGCGACGGGGTCAACCTCGAACGCGCGCTGCCGGCCGACGGCCGCTTCGACGGCCACTTCGTGCAGGGCCACGTCGACGGCGTCGGCGAGGTGACCGAGATCGAACAGGTCGGCGACGACTGGTACTTCGGGTTCTCGTTGCCCGAATCGATGTCGCGGTACGTCGTCGAGAAGGGGTCGATCGCTGTCGACGGGATCTCGCTGACGGTCGCCGATCTCGTCGGCGACTCGTTTACCGTCGCCGTCATTCCCGCGACCTACGATCTGACGACGCTGTCGGAAAAATCGGTCGGCGACCCCGTCCACCTAGAGGTCGACGTGGTGGCGAAGTACGTCGAAAGCCTGACCGAGGGGTACGAGTGACGCCCGCCGGTCCGGGCCCCTTTTGAGTCTCGGGCCGGTACGACGACCAATGAGTTCCGGGTCCAGATCGGGGGAGTTCTGCCCCCGCTGTGGCGACGAGATCGAACGATCGCCCGAGATCGACCTCCCCGGTGGCCCCCGCGATCCGGACGCCGTGCTGTGTGATGAGTGTTACTTCGAATCGTTCGAGCTGGTCGATGCGCCCGACCGCATCGAGATCCGGGTGTGTAGCCGGTGTGGCGCGCTGCATCGCGGTAACCGGTGGATCGACGTCGGTGCGCGCGATTACACCGACGTCGCGATCGACGAGACCGCCGAACGGCTCTCGGTCCACGTCGACGCCACCGACGTGGAGTGGGGCGTCGACCCCGAGCAGATCGACGAGAACACGATCCGGATGCGCTGTCTGTTCAGCGGCCGCGTCCGCGATACCGACCTCTCCGAGGAACGCACAGTTCCGGTCTACATCGCCAGACAGACGTGCGATCGGTGTGGCCGCATCGCGGGCGACTACTACGCGAGCATCGTCCAGGTCCGGGGCACCGACCGGACGCCGACCCCGGCCGAGAACGACCGCGCGGTCGAGATCGCCGAGTCCTACATCGCCGACCGGGAGGCGACCGGCGACAGGAACGCTTTCATTACCGAGACGACCCGGACCGACGACGGGGTCGACATGAAGATCTCGACGAACCAGATGGGCCAGGGGATCGCAAAGCGGATCACCGCCGAGCTCGGCGGCGCCGTCTCGGAGGCCCCGACGCTCGTCACGGAGGACGGAGACGGCAACGAGGTGTACCGGGTCACGTTCACCGTCCGGCTGCCGCCCTACACCCCCGGCGACGTGATCGACCTCGACGACGGCGACGGCCCCGTCCTCGTGACGAGCGCCCACGGCAACCTCAAAGGAGTTCGGGCCGCCACGGGCGATCGCTACGAGGCCGCCTTCGAGGAGGGGCTCGCCCCCGACGCCCGGAAGATCGGCGAGCGCGCCGACGCCGAACGGACGACCCTCGTCGCGGTCGAGGACGCCCACGCCATCCAAGTGCTCGACCCGGAGACGTTCGAGGCGAAGACGATCCCCCGGCCGGACTACCTCGATCCCGATGCGGAGTCGGTGCCCGTGCTCAGACACCGCAACGGCCTCCACGTCCTGCCCGAGGAGGACGATGACGACCCGGTCCGGTAAGGCGGCCCTCGTCTCGAAACCCCGGACCGAGCGGGCCGCCGTCTCGCTCCGGGCCGAAGGCGTCTACGATCCGAGCCGCCGGATCGAGCCCTACGACGACGCCCGGAACGCGCTGCCCGTCACCGATGCTCCGACCGAAACGAGCGTCTCCTCCGTCGTCGAGCTTGAGCTCCGGGTCAGAGAACGGGGGCTCGCCGACGTGCTCCGATCCAACGGCGTCCCGGACCGGGTCGTCGACGCCGCTCCGTCGTCGTGGGCCGTGCTCGGTAGCGTCGTGTCGGTCGACTTCGGCGATGTCTCCGCCGAGCGAGGGCTCGATCGCGCCGGACGCGAGGCTATCGGGGACGCCTTACTCGAGTTACACGGCGGCGCCGACACCGTCGTCGCCCGTGGCGGGATCTCGGGGACGCGCCGGGATCCGTCCGTGGCGGTCGTCGCCGGGACCGGCGACACCGAGACGGTCCACGTCGAACACGGGACGACATACGCCTTCGATCTCTCCGAGACGATGTTTTCGCCGGGGAACAAGGCCGAGCGCGCTCGGATGGGCGAGATCGTCGATCCGGGCGAACGCGTCTTCGATACCTTCGCCGGCATCGGCTACTTCACCCTGCCGATGGCACGGGCCGGCGCGGTCGTGACGGCGGCCGAGATCGACCACCGGTCTTACCGGCGACTCGTCGAAAACACCCGTCTGAACGGGGTTTCGGACGCCGTCGAGGCGATCCACGGCGACTGCCGGGACGTCGAGACGACCGCCGACCGCGTCGTGATGGGGTACTACGACGCCCACGGGTACCTCGATGCAGCGCTTGACGCGCTCGTTTCCGGCGGCGTGATCCATCTCCACGAGGCCACCCCGGAACCGGCTTTCCCCAACCGCCCGATCGACCGGCTCCGGGCCGCCGCCGATCGGTCCGTCGAGGTGCTCGACAGCCGGCGCGTCAAGAGCCACAGCGCCGGCGTCGTCCACGGTGTCGTCGACGCGAGGGTCGGGTTATGACGAGAGGCTTCGACTCTCGAACCGCTCGCCCCTGAGGTACGTCACCGCTCCTCGCGGAACCGTTCCGTCCCGAGCTCGTGGAGCCGCGCCGAGACAGCTCCAACGCCGTCCTGAAGCCCGTCGTGGTACTCGTCGAGCCGTTCTTCGAGCTCTGGGTAGGCCCGCGAGAGGATCTGCACCGCCGACAGCGCGGCGTTGAACGATTTCCCGGCGTCGACGGCGACGAGCGGCGCGCCGGTCGGCATCCCGATCACGGAGTCGACGGACTTCTCCTGGACGGGGACGCCGACGACGGGGATCGGGTAGGCGATCGAGGCGGTCATGTTCGGCAGGTCGGCCGACTTCCCGCCTGCCCCGGCGATTATCACGTCGAGGCCGCGATCGCGGGCCGTCTCGCCGTAGGCGTACATCAGCTCGGGCGTTCGGTGCGCGGAGACGACGAACGTCTCGAAGCTGAACCGGCTCTCCGGTGGTTCGTCGTAGTCCGTCAGCTCCTCGAAGCCGAGCTCCGTCAACGCCTCGTAGGCCCCGTACATCGTGTCGAGATCGGAGTCCGACCCCATGACGATCCCCACGTCAGGCGTCGCGTCCTCGGGCCGGTCGCGGTCCGCTTCGGCCTCGAACAGCTCGATGAGTGCTTCCACTTCCGCGGAACGAGTCATGCTCGGATCCGCGGCCGGCGGTCGCTTGTGCGTTGTGGTTCGGCCGACCGGGTCACTCCTCGGGAATGGGGTAGTCGCGGTACCGGTTGGCCTGTTCGGCGCCGAAGGCGTCGATCCCGACGATAGCCCCCGCGTCGAGGTCGTCGTGAGCACCGACGTACTCGACGGCGTCCGCACGGTCGGCGAACGGCTTCGGGTTGTGCGCCATCGGTTCCTCGAAGCGCTCCTCGTCGTAGTCGAGGACGAACGCCGCCTCGGCGGCGTCGACGGGCTCGCCGGTTCCGAAGTCGCGGACCCACGCCATCCCGATCGGCGACTCGGGGCCCCCGTAGAACGTCGGATCGTGGCGGTAGGCGACCAGACAGCCCGGTGTGTCGAAGAAAACGCCATCGCCGTTCGCGTGGGCGATCTGTGCGTTCCATTCGGGGTAGTCGGCGGGCTCCATCCCACAGGGGCCGTCACAGCGCCGCCCCGCCGGCGATGCCCGCGGCTCGTCGCCGGGGTGTTCCGGGAACGATGGCTCCTCGACGGTGTGGCCTTCGGTCCCCTTCTCGTCCGGCTCCGATCCACCGAGACAGCCGGCGGCTGCGGCGACGCTCCCCGAGGCGATCGCCGCGAGTATCGACCGTCTGCGGGGCCCGGTCCCTGCGGGTTCCATTGGGTCCCTTTCGGACCATGGAATGAAAACACGACCGGTACCGTCCGTCCGGCGTGCACGTCCCACACGCGCCGGACCGCCGGTCCCGACGACACCCCGGTAGCCGGTCACTCCCGGCTTTCGGGTCGTGGCTTGGCGAACAGGTGAATCGAGCGGCGTGATCCGACAGCGGTGATCCACGCGACCGCCCCGGCCGGCTGTCGGCTTCGCGTCAGCGCACGGGCGGCCTGCCCCCGTTCCGGTATATAAATCGCCGGCCGTTCGATCCCTCCCCGAACCGATACGCCGGTCGCGCGAGCTAGTTAAACGTCGTCCGATCGACCAGATCCCGTGCCTCGGAGAGCAGCGTATCCCGGTCGCCGCCCGCGTCGCGCGTACGCTCCCCGCCGCCCCTGGCGTCGCCGACGACCGTCACGTGTCCCATCTTCCGGAGCGGCCGGACGTCGCGTTTGCCGTACCAGTGTAGCGACGCCGCGGCCGATTCGAGGACCGCGTCGGTCCCGGCGAGCTCGGCCGGCTGCGTCTCCTCGACGTCGCCGAGCAGGTTCGCCGTTACCGCCGGCGACCGCGCCTCGGTGCTTCCGAGCGGCCACCCCAACACGGCGCGGAGGTGCTGTTCGAACTGCGAACACACCGTCCCCTCGATCGTCCAGTGCCCGGAGTTGTGCGGCCGCGGCGCGATCTCGTTGACGAGTATCTCCCCGTCCGTGGTCTCGAACAGCTCGATCCCGTAGACGCCCCGGCCTTCGAGCAGTTCGAGCACGTCGAAGGCGGTTTCGCGGGCACGCGCCCGAACCGTGTCGTCGACCCGGGCCGGCGTCACGGACTCCCTGAGGATCTCCTCGCGGTGGATCGTCTCCGTGACCGGGTACGCGCGGCGCTCGCCGTCACCGACGACGCCCATGACCGCCAGCTCCCGCTCGAAACCGATGAGCTCCTCCGCGAGCGCCGCCCCGCCGATCTCCGAAAGCGCCGCCTCGGCCTCTTCGGGGCCCTCGACGGGGCGGTTTCCGCGACCGTCGTAGCCGCCCTCGCGGGCTTTCAGCATGAGCGGCCACCCGAGCGTCTCGCCGGCCGCCAGCAGATCCGCCTCGTCGTCGACGCGCTCGAAGGCCGGCACCGCAACGCCGCCCTCGGCGAGCGCACGGTTCTGAACGAGCTTGTCCTGGATCGTCCGCAGCGTCCCCGGATCGGGGTGGACCGGCGTTCCGGTCTCCTCGGCGACCCGTTCCATCCCGTCGGGGTCGGCGAGTTCGATCTCGAAGGTGAGTACGTCCGCTCTATCGGCGAGTTCACGTATCGCGTCGTGGTCGTCGAACCCGCCGACGACCTGATCGCGGACGAGCGGTGCGGCCGGACAGTCCGGCGTCGGATCGGAGACGATCAACTCGACGCCGAGGGGGCCGGCTGCCTCGCCCATCATGCGGCCGAGCTGGCCGCCGCCGACGACGCCGACGGTCGCGGCCGGAGTACGGTGGTTCATACTGATTCGTCGTGTCTCGGCGGTGGAGAAGGTTACTGTTCGCTTCCTTCGAGCCGCGACTCGTCGACGTAGTAGACGAACGGCGTGTCACTCGCCCGCATCCGGTGGGTCCGCCGGTCGTAGCGGTCGTCGATCCGCTCGTCGACGAGCTCGGCCTCCGATCCATCGACGATCACGACCGGCGGCCCGTCGGCGAGTTCGGCCTCCAGCGCGGCGGCGTCGGACGCGCAGTCGACATCGAGTTCACCGGCCTCGAAATACCACGGCAGCGGGAGGATCCCGTACCAGTCCGCACAGCGCGGCCGCCGGTCGAGCTCCCCGCCCGACGTTGCGTCCGTCAACTCGTCGCCGGCGACGACGGCGTCGGTCCCGTCGTTTCGGTCGGCGAGCGTCCGGGTGTCGGCGAGCGTCCCCGCGAGTTCGCCGGACGGCTGGGCGTACTGGACGAGCGGGTTGTCGTCGTCGGTCGGCTCGGCGACGCTCGTCGCGTACCCGGTCCAGAGGGCTGACGTAACGAGCAACGCGGCGAGTGCGACTGCGATGGCGACGCTCGGGGCGTCGCGGTCCGTCCGCGCCCGCCGGGCGACATCGTAGAGCAGCCCGGCCCCGACGGCCGCCGGCACCGCGAGCGGGAGCACGATGTGGACGACGAGCCACGACGCGCCGCCGATATCAGTAATAAACGGGTAGCCGACCATCGAGGCGGCCCCCCAATAGAAGGCGAACGCGACCAGATCGTCCGGCAGCCCGGGCCGATACAGCGTCACGGCCGCCCCGACGACGGCGAGGACGACGAGCACGCCCGACGCCTCCCAGGCGATCGCCCCCATCTCGACGAGAAACTCGCCGTAGGGGTTCGGGTCGTCGGTTCGCGGGGTGATCCACTGGCAGGCGTACAGCTCGGCGGTCGAGCCGAGCGTGAACCAGCCGAGCCGCGGTAGGAGCAACGGGTTCGCGAGCGCCTCCCCGAGCGTCGGTGCGCCCTCGACCCCGACGATCGGGTCGTAGCCGCTACAGGAGACGTAGTACGTGCTCTCCGAGGGGACCGATCCCCGCGGGGCGTACACGGACACGATCGTGAACGCGAACACGGCCGCGCTACCGGCGATCGCCGCGAGGTGACGCCGCACCCCGTCGTACCCCCATCGGCCGAGCGCCCACAGCGCCGACGTCGGCGAGTCGCCGTCGTGCCACGCGTCGACGAGCCGGTGTCCTCCCAAGAGTCCGGCCGCCCCGACGAAGGCGAAGACGTACGCAAGCGCGTTCTCCTTGGCCCCAAACCCGAGCGCCAACGCGACCGCGGCAACCGGCAGGTACCGCCCGTCGTCGAAGTCGATCGCCCGGACGACGGCGGCGAAGGCGACGAAACAGAAACCCGCGGTCAGGATGTCGTTGCGCATGAACCGCGAGTAGTACAGAAGCGTCGGGTCGAACGCCAGAAACGCCGCGAGCGCGACCACGACGGCGTCGCGAAGCCGGTGACGGAACGCCAACGCGACGAGCGGCACGAGCCCGCCGACGAGGGCCGGAAAGAGACGCATCGCGAGATCGGTCGCACCCAAAAGCTCGACGACCGGCGCGTTGACGAGCTTCAAAAGCGGGCCGTGGACGATCGGCCGGTAGAAGAGAACGCCAGTCTCGCCGTATTCGAGCACCCAGTACGCGACCCGGCCTTCGTCCCAGTGTGCGACCCGGCTCCCGAGTCCGACGAGGCGGAGCCAGACGGCGACGACAGTCACGGCGACAACAGCCGCGACCGTCCGGTCCCGTGAAGCCATTTTCTGAACGCTATCGCGGCGAGAACAGAACGTTTGTGGTATGATCCGCCCGGACGCCCCGCGTCAGGCGTAGCGTTCGAGCTCGGGGCGATCGAGCTCCTCGATGAGTTCGGCGGCGGTGTCATCGAGCAGCGCCCGCCCCGCACCGGTCACGCTCCGGCCGCGTTTCTCGGAGGTCTCGACGTAGCCCGCCTCCTCGAGCTGCTGGAGCGCGGTCCGGACGATGTTCCCGGAGCCGTCGCGTTTGTGCTTCGGCCGGACGCGGTACCGCGTCGAGCCGTTCTCCGCGTTGCCGTAGGCGCCCCGGAGCCGCTGGACGCCGACGGGACCGTCGTCGGCGACCTTCCGCAGCAGGCTCGCCGCGCGGCGGCTCCAGAACTCCTCCTGCTCCGGCGGCAGCTCGCGGCCGGCGCCGGTCTTCGTGAACCCGAGCCACTCGGGCTCCTCGAGTTCGCCTTCGATCTCCGCTGCAACCGCCTCGATGAGGTCGTCCGCGGGCACGTCGTAGAACGTCGTCATTGGCGTTCAGTTCCCGTCGGGCGTGTTTAACGCTGTTGATGTCGACCGCCTTACTGCCCGCACCGACGGCTCTATGCCCCCGGCCGCCGACCGGCCGACATGGACGAACGAGCGGCGCTGTCGCTCGTCGCCGGGGCCGTCCCCGCGGCGGGGGACGACTGTGCCGTCGTCGGCGACCTCGTCGCCACGACGGACATGCTCCACGAGACGAGCGACTTCCCGGACGGCACGACCCGCTACACCGCCGGTTGGCGGTCGGTCGGCGCGTCGCTGTCCGACGTGGCCGCGATGGGCGCGGAGGCGACGGCGGCGCTTGCGGTGTACGGCGCGCCGTCGTTCGATACCTCGGAGCTGGAAGCGTTCCTCGACGGCTGTCTCGACGTCTGTTCGGCCGTCGGCGCGGAGTACGTCGGCGGCGATCTCGACGGGCACGCGGAGTTCACCGTCTCGACGACGGCGTTCGGGCGGGCCGACGACCCGGTGTTTCGCTCCGGGGCGACGCCGGGCGACGCCGTCTGCGTGACCGGGGCCTTCGGCCGGTCCGCGGCCGCGCTGCGCCGCTTCGGGGTCGGGGAGACGGAGCGCGCAAACGAGCTGTTCCGGTTCGAACCCCGCGTCACCGCCGGCCGCGCCCTCCGTCCCCACGCCAGCGCGATGATGGATTCGAGCGACGGCCTCGCGCGGTCGCTGCATCAACTCGCCGAGGCGAGCGACTGCGGGATGTCGATCGCTTACGACGACGTGCCCGTCGCCCCCTCCGTTCGCGAGGTGGCCGACTCACCCGACGACGAGCGTGAACTGGCGGTCCACTTCGGCGAGGACTTCGAGCTCGTCTGTACGATCCCAGACGGGGCGCTTTCGGCGGCCGGGGCGGCGAGTCCCGTCGAACTCACCCGGATCGGCACCGTCACCGACGATGGGGTCCGGATGGACGGGCGGGCGCTCCCGGATCGCGGGTTCACACACGACGGTTGATCCGTCGGTCGGCGCCCGTGCGGTCACGCGCCGACAAGCTCGATCGGCACCGGGGTGAAACAGAGGATCCCGAGGACGAGCGCCACGACCCCGACCGCCATCCGCCACCGGTCGAGCGGCTCGTCGAACACCGGCGTCGCGAAGCCGACGTACGCCAAAAACAGCGTAATCAGTCCCCAAAAGCCCCACAACACCGGCGCGTTGTAGCTCACGTCGGCGAAGACGGCCAGGTACGCCGCCAGCCCGAACAGCGCCCCCGGAACGAGGGCGGCGACCGTCTCGGCGCGCTCGCCGATCATCGAACGGACGATGTGGCCGCCGTCGAGCTGTCCGACGGGGATGAGATTGAGAAAGGTGACGAAGAGCCCGACCCACGCGCCGAAGATGACCGGGTTGGCGACGAGCCCGGGGTCGTCGTAGGTGAGCTGCCCGCCCGTCGCCCACGCGAGGAACTCGAGCAACGGCGGGTAGCCGAGGTCGATCTCGATCGCCGCCTCGCTCCCGATGACGCGTTCGGGGACCTGAACCGGGTCGAGATGGAGCCCCACGACCGCGACGAGCACCGCGGCGACGAGCCCGGCGAGGGGGCCCGATACGCCGATGTCGAAGAGCGCCTTCCGGTTCGGTATCCGGCCCCGCATCGAGATCAACGCGCCGAACGTGCCGATGAAGCTGGGGACGGGGATGAAATACGGGAGGCTCGCGTCGACGCCGTGGTACCGCGAGAGCGCGTAGTGGCCGAGCTCGTGGACCGCGAGCACGCCCAACACCGCGACCGCGAAGGGCCACCCGGCGAGCAGATCCAGCGGCCCCTCGACCGGCTGGTAGTACCAGATCGTCCCGGCGTACAGCGTCGTGAGCACCGTCGCGACGAACATCACGACGTTCGTCCACGGGATCCCGTCGACGCCCGTCCGCACGGGCTCGGCGACGAGTGCCCGCCGCGTCTCTCCGATCTCGACCCCGGTTATCGGGTCCGGGTCGCTGTCGGTCACCGTGTCGAAGCGGACCTCGTACCCGTGTTCACGAAAGATCGGCCAGACTTCCCGCTCCAGCCGCTTGAGGCCCGTCCGCGGCTGCCCATAATAGACGAGCCGGCCGTCGTCCTCGACGTCGACCTCCGTCGTCCGGAACGCCGGGGCGAGCGCCTCGGGCGACGGTCCGGCGTGCTCCGGCCGGCTGGAGGGATCCATTGTTTCGTGGGACGTGTCTGAAAAGAATAAATCCCCTGCCGGTGCCCGTCGCTTCCGGTTGTGGGAGGTTTATATACGTGGGTCCGGGCCGTGCGGCTCGGTCGTCGCCCTCGACGGACGGGGACCGGTCGGGCGGACCGGTGTCAGCTTCGGTCGGTGGCTCTCGTGCACTGTGTGTGCATCTTTTTGTGTCGACCGCCTCATCGCTTTGTGTCTCCGGGATCAGCGCGCCCTCGGCTACCCGCGGGTGACGCGCCACGTGGTCGCGGAGGTGTACGACCACTTCTCGATCTCGAGGTCCGCGGCCGAGTCGCGGAGCTTGACCATCAGCGCGCCGATCTCCTTCGGTGAGAGCTCCACGTCGTCGGCGATGAACTTGCTCTTTATGTACACCTCGCCGTCCTCGGCCCGCCCTCTGAGATACCGGCGGAGCCGCGTTTCCTTGCTTTCGGTCGTGGAGTCCGTTGTTGCGCTCATGTCTGACACCTCACTCTCCGCTTTGCCCCGTATGGGTATATAAAGGGGCGAAGCTTCGGATGCCTTCGGCCCGATTCGGAATAAATCGGGTGAAACGCTCGTTTTATGACGATTCTAGAAACCGTTAGAAATTTTATAAACGTCTCTCAAATTTTCTTTTGGGAATATACTCGTGACATTAACACGCCGGATAATCCCCGCCATCGACGGCCGGATCGACCTCTCACCGGGGGTAAAACGGTATTTTTTCGGCCGCACACCGGGCGTGGAAACGACCTTTCCACCCGAAACACGGGGGATCGGACGGCGACGGAGCGGCCGGCCTTACTCCCGTTGGTGGACCCAGAAGGTCTCCTCGTCGGTCACCTCCTTTTTGAACAGGGGCACCTCCTCCTTCAGCCGGTCGATCCCGTCCTTTGCCGCCCGGAACGCCTCCTCGCGGTGGCCGGCCAGGACGACGACGAAGACGATGTCCTCGCCGTCGGGGATCTCCCCGGTCCGGTGGTGAAGCCGGACGTCCAACACCCCCTCGCGGTCCTCCAGTTCCGTCGCGATCGTCTCCATCCGCGTCCCGGCGACCGCGTCGTACTTCTCGAACTCCAGATACCGCGTCCGCTCGTCCGCCTCGTCCTCCTTCGCGCGGACCCGCCCGGTGAACGTGGCGATCGCCCCCGAGTACGTCGCCGCCTCGGAGCGTTTCACCGACGCGACGAGCGATTCGAGCGTCTCGTACGGTTCCGTACCGTCGATCGCCTCGACGGCGGCCGCCGCGTCGAACTCCGCGATCCCGTCCGCCGAGACGAGCGGCTCTTCGACCGTATCCGTCGTTTCGCCGACGACGACCGTCGGCAACCGCGCGCCCGGCGCGCCGACGACGAGGCCGTACTCGTGGTCCGGGGCGAGTCGGTCTATCGCGTCCCCGACAGAGAGCTCCTCGCCGCTCGCGTGCCAGCCGTCGTCGACGACGTACTCCGTCGCGGTCCGTGCGAGCGCCCGTCCACCGTCCGCCGCGGCACCGACCCGGACGATCCCGACCCGTCCCTCGACCGCGTTCGCGACCCGCGACGCCGCGGGTTCGGCGTCCGACCCGACAACTGAAACGGTTTGCATACGTCGTACGTTCGTGCGCGGGCGCTTGTAGGTGTCGGAGGTGTTGACAACCCTTAAGAGCAAAACAGGGCAACCCTACGGCAATGAGAGTCATCGTTTCTATCGGCGGGAGCGTTCTCGCCCCCGACCTCCAGGCCGACCGCGTCGACGCCCACGCCGACGTCATCGACGGACTGGTCGACGACGGCCACGAGGTCGCCGCTGTCGTCGGCGGCGGCGGCGTCGCCCGACAGTACATCCGCACGGCCCGGGATCTCGGCGCGACGGAGTACGATCTCGACGCCCTCGGGATCGACGTGACGCGGTTGAACGCCCGCCTGCTTATCACTGCCCTCGAAAGCTCCGCGACGCCGGAGCCGGCCGAATCCCACGAGGCGGCCCGCGCCTCCCTCCGCCGCGGCGAGGTCGCCGTGATGGGGGGCACCATCCCCGGCCACACCACGGACGCCGTCGCCGCCCTCCTGGCCGAGATGGCCGGTGCGGATCTCCTCGTCTACGCGACGAGCGTCCCGGGGGTCTTCTCGGCCGACCCGAACGTCGACAACGAGGCCGAACGGTTCGACGAGCTGACGGCGGCGGAGCTCGTCGATGTCATCGCCTCGGTCGAGACTACCGCGGGATCGAACGCCCCCGTCGACCTCCTCGCCGCGAAGATCATCGAGCGATCCGGGCTGCGGGCCGTCGTGTTGGACGGGTCCGAGCCCTCCCGGGTCGCGGACGCGGTCGCGGGCGACGCCCGGGGGACGGAGGTCCACCCGAATGAGTGATCCCTACGACATCGGCGGCGACGAGCGGCGGGCGTTCTGGGCCGACGCCGTGGCCGACGAGATCGAAGCGGGCTCGCCCGACGACCCGATCGTCGTCAAGGGCGGCGTCTCGCCCTCCGGCGTCCCGCATCTCGGACACTTCAACGAGATCATGCGCGGCTACTTCGTCGCGGAAGCGCTCCGCGATCGCGGCCACGAGGTCCGGCAGGTGTTCACGACCGACGACCGCGACCGGCTCCGGAAGCTCCCGCGGAAACTCGCCGACCTGGAGTGGAACGTCGTCGGCCTCGGCGAGGTCGACGCCGGTGCGCTCGGCCGGAACCTCGGGAAGCCCTACACCGATATCCCGGATCCCTTCGGCTGCTGTGACTCTTACGGTGCACACTTCACGGAACTGTTGCGACGGTCGGCCGAGGCCGTCGGCGTCCCGATCGAGATCGTCTCGAACACCGAACTCTACGAGTCGGGTCGCTTCGACGACGCGATCGAACGCGTGCTCGAAAACCGCGAGGCGGCGAGGGATGCCCTCGCGGCGTTCCAGGACAAGGTCGACGACGAGTACGTCCCCTTCTTCGCACAGTGTGCGGCGTGTGGTCACCTTACGGAGCGGATCACGGCGGTCGACACCGACGCCCGAACCGTCGGATACGTCTGTGCGGACGTCGAGGCGGGCGACGACATCATCGACGGCTGCGGCCACGAGGGGACGGCGACGTTCCGGGAGGGGAAACTGCCGTGGCGCTTCGAGTGGCCGGCCCAGTGGCTGACGCTCGGCGTCGACTTCGAGCCGTTCGGGAAGGACCACGCGGAGGGCTCGTGGCCTTCCGGGGAGACGATCGCCCGCGAGGTGTTCGGGATCGAGCCGCCGGTGCCGATGGTGTACGAGTGGTTCACGCTCAACGGGGACGCGCTCTCGTCGTCGACCGGCAACCTGATTACCGTCGACGAGATCCTCGATCTCATCGATCCCGAGGTTCTCCGGTACTTCTTCACGAAGAACCCGAAGAAACAACGCGATTTCGACGTCGAGCGGATCGACCGGCTCGTCGACGAGTTCGACCGCTCCGAGCGGGCCTACTTCGATGGCGCGGGCGACGATATCGCCCCCGACGAAGCCGGGACGGCCGACCGCGCCTACCCGATGGTCGTCGACGACGCCTCGTCGCGTCCCGTCCGCATCCCCTACACGTTCGCCGCCGTCCTCGGGATGACCGACGACCGGGGGCTCCGGGTGGCGATGGCCCGCCGGTCGGGACACCTGCCCGACGGCGCCACCGACGCCGATATCGATGCGGCGCTCGCCCGCGTCGAACGAGCCCGGGCGTGGGCGGTCCGGGTCGACAACGAGTTCAACTATCGGCTCGCGGAGACGCTGCCCGACCACGCCTTCGACGCCGACACCGAGGCCGCACTCGACGACCTCGCCGCCTTCGTCGACGCCGAATCGCCCGACGGCGACGCCCTCCAGGAGGAGATATACGCCGCCGCGAGACGCAACGACGTTGACGTCGGAGCGTTCTTTTCCGCGGGGTATCGGCTCTTCCTCGACGAGTCCGAAGGCCCGCGTCTCGGCCCGTTTCTCGCCGCAATGGACGACTCCTTCGTCGTCGACCGCCTCCGACGGGCGGGCTGATCCGATGCAGCCGAAAACGCCGGAACACCACGCCCCGACGGAACGACTTTTCACTGCCGCGGGTCCTACCCGTATCCGATGAGTACGCTGCTTTGGATCCTTGCCGGGGTTCTCCTCTACACCGTCGGCGCGATGGCGCTCAACTCCCGCGGGCTGTTGCCGGCGTCGTTCAAGGTCTCCGGGCCGCTCCTGACGATCCACACGAAACGGGGGCGGTCGTTTCTCGACTGGCTCGCCACCCCCAAACGGCTCTGGCGCGCCTGGGGCAACCTCGGCGTCGGGATCGCACTCGTCATCATGGTCGGCTCCTTCTTCGCGGTGCTCTTTTCGGCCATCAGCACGGTTTCACAGCCGCAGGCGACCGGCTTCGTCCGTCCCCAGGACGCCCTCGTCATTCCGGGCGTCAACCAGTTCCTGCCGTGGGAGGCCGCGATCGACATCGTCATCGGGCTGCTCGTCGGGCTCGTCGTCCACGAGGGCGGCCACGGCCTCCTGTGTCGGGTCGAGGACATCGAGATCGAGTCGATGGGCGTCGCACTGCTCGCGTTCATCCCGATGGGCGCGTTCGTCCAGCCGGACGAGGAGAGCCAGGAGGCCGCCGACCGCGGCGGGAAGACGCGGATGTTCGCCGCCGGCGTGACGAACAACTTCCTCGTGACCGCGATCTGTTTCGCCCTGCTTTTCGGGATCGTCGCCAGCCTCGTCACCGTCGTCCCCGGCGTCGCCATCGGCGGTGTCCTCCCCGGTTCCGCGGCCGAGGACGCCGGCATCGACCGCGGTGACGTACTCGTCGGCGTCGACGGCGAGGAGATCGACGACGAGGCGTCGTTCGGCGACGCGCTCGCCGGGGCCGACAGGGAGGTCACGGTCGACCGCCGAAACGGCGACCCCGTTACGGTCGAACGGAGCCTCATCGCGACCCGCGCCGTCGTCGACGGGCCGATCGGAACGGGGACCGGGATCGAACGCGTCGACGGCGAGGCGGTGTTCACCGAGTCCGAGTTCGCGGCCGCACTCGACGCCGAGGTCGTCGAAGTTGGCCTCGACGACGGGGCGACCGTCCGGTTCCCCGTCGGCACGTTCGTCAGCTCGGTCCCGGACGACCAGCCGCTCGGAGCCGCGGGCGCGCCGGACACGCCGACGATAATCCACAGCATCGGCGGCGAACCGACGACGGACCACGACGCGCTCTCGGATGTCCTCGCCGGGACCGAGCCGGGCGAAACCGTCGAGGTCGTCGCCTACCACGGCGACGACGATCCGTGGGCGGGCGAGCGGAACGTCTACAGCGTGACCCTCGATGAACACCCCGAGGAACCCCACGGCTTCCTCGGCGTCGGCGGCATCCAGGCCGGGACGAGCGGCGTCGTCGTCGACGACTTCGGCATCGACACCTACCCCGCGGACCGGTACCACGAGATGCTGGGCGGCACCGGGTTCGGCGACGACCCCGTGACGACGTTCGTGACGCGGACGTTCGGCGCGCTCGTGTTGCCCTTTATGAACATTATCGACCCGAACATCGGCTACAACTTCGCGGGGTTCAACGGCGACGTGACGAACTTCTACGCCGTGTCGGGGCCGCTCGGGGCCGGCGTCGTTTTCGCGCTTGTGAACGTCCTGTTTTGGACCGGCTGGGTCAACATCAACCTCGGGATCTTCAACTGCATCCCGTCGTACCCTCTCGACGGTGGCCACATCCTCAGATCCTCCATCGAAGCGATCGCGGCGCGGCTGCCGGGGGAGGCGAGCCCCGTCACCGTCGGCGCGGTCACGTCCGCGATAAGCGTCACGATGATCCTGAGCCTGCTCGGACTGCTGTTCGTTCCGTGGCTGTTGAGCTGACGACCCGAACGGCTCATAAAACCAAGCCTATCGGCGGGAAACGCGCCACACCGGCGGGCTCGCACCGGGTTCTAACGATACATCGAGCCCCAGGGCCGATCCCGATAGCTCCCGAAGCAGCCGTTCGAACTCGGCCGGCGAGCCGCCGAGCTCCGCCGCGAGCCGATCGCCGTTCACGTAGAGATCACCGTCGGCGTGCACACACTCGGCCCGGAGCTGTTCGGCGAGCCGCTTCGCCCCGGACGGACGGTGCGACGCCTCGATCGCGGTCATCGTCCCGGTGCGTGGTCGTGGCCGACGACGGCACAGACGACGTTCAGCGCGACGGCGACGGCGAACGCCGCGGGGTACTCCCCCGCCGGTCCGGCCGCGATGACGGCCACGAGGAGAAGCGGGAGGACCGTCGCGGTCCAGAAGGCGGTCGCGCGGATCCCGGTCGCGAACCGGTCGATCCACGTCGAGACGGTGCTTCGGTCGTCGGGCACGGAGGGCGTTCGGTGGGAGGGGGTGGCGCTGGACATCGGTGATCTCCTTACTCGGTCCATGAACCCCTACCCGTATATAAACGACAGAGCCTTCGTGTCGATTCGGATGCGTTCGCCCGCTTCGCGACGGTTCACCGCTTCGGTAGGCTGGCCGAACGAACCACGCATAGGTTCGTTAAAATTTTATAAGATTTGCTAAGGGATTATTTCTATAGAAGTAAATAGAAACTAAAACCCGTCCGTCGGGGTCGCCACCGCGGATCGACGCGTCCGAACTCCCGGACTCACAACTCACATTACCCGGGCGGACGTACCGCAAGTATGGAACAGCGAAAGCCACCGGGGACCGAGGAAGGATGGTACGCCCTACACGATCTCCGCCGGATCGGTTGGGACGAGTGGCGGGGCGCCACCGAGCGCGAGCGCGAGCACGCCGTCGAGGACGGGATCGAACACCTCCGATCGCACGTCGACCTCGAGGACGCCGAGGCGGGCGGCTCCGCGGTCTTCTCGGTCGTCGGGCACAAGGCCGATATCATGATCCTCCACCTCCGCCCGACGCTCGAAGCCCTCGACCGCGCCGAACGCCGCTTCGAGTCGACGGCCTTCGCCGAGTTCACCGACCGTGCCAGCTCCTACGTCTCCGTGACAGAGGTCTCGGGGTACATGCACGAGGAGCTCACGGAGGGGCTCGACGAGATCGAGGACGCGGGGATGCGCAACTACATGCAACAGCGGATCTACCCGGAGATCCCGGACGCCGAACACGTCTGCTTTTACCCGATGGACAAACGGCGCGACCCGGAGTACAACTGGTACGATCTCCCGTTCGACGAGCGCAAAGCCCACATGTCGGCCCACGGCGACATCGGCCGCGAGTACGCCGGCAAGGTCAACCAGATAATAACCGGCAGCGTCGGCTTCGACGACTACGAGTGGGGCGTGACGCTCTTCGCCGACGACCCGACCGAGATCAAACACCTCCTCTATGAGATGCGATTTGACCCCTCCTCCTCGAAGTACGCCGAGTTCGGCCCCTTCTACATGGGCCGGCGGTTCCCGCCGGAGGACCTGCCGGCGTTTCTGGCCGGCGAGTCGATCCCGACTGAGGCCGCCGGTTCCCACGAGGCGACCGACACCGAGGCGGAGGCGACAGACGAGTCCGGCGACGACACCGCCTCCGGCCGTCCCGACACGACGCCCGACCACGAGACGACCGACGCGGAAGCGTTTCGTGCCCGGAGCAAGCAGTTCGGCGTCGACGTCGCCGACCACCCCGAGGCCGGGTTCGGGCTCCTCTTCACCGCCGACGCCGACGCGGAGGCGCTGACCGACGATGTCGCGGGGCTCCGGGGCAACTTCGACCACTACGACACACACGTCCTGACGGCGGTCCGGGCCGACGGCGGCGAGACGGCCGTCGTTTCGCTGTGGAAAAACGAGCGCGCGGCAAACACCGCGAGCGGCTTTCTCGCCGATCTCGACGGCGTCAGCTCCGGCATCGGCGCGCCCCTCGAAGGCGACGACGCCGACGACGGCGGCGGGACCGACGCCGACGCCGAGGGGACGGCCGGCGCCGACACCCACGGAACCGACGCCGACGACGACATCCGCGGGGAGCTCGGCGACAACGACATCTACGCCGGCCAGCCCCACGGCGAGGACGTCTACGCGATGGTGCTGTACTCCGAGGCCGACCCCGGGACATTGCGGGCGGAGCTCGACTCCTTGGCCGAGCGCTTCGATCACTACGATACCCACGTCAAATCCGCCGTCTATGCCGACGAACACGGCGGTGACCGGACCGCCGTCGTCTCGATCTGGGACACGGAGGCGGCCGCCGACACCGCGAGCGGTTTCCTCTCGGAGCTGCCGGGCATCGTCGCCCGCGCCGGCGCCGACGCGACGGACGGGTTCGGCACGATGGGGATGTTCTACACCGTCAAGCCCGACTACCGCGGGGCGTTCGTCGAGACGTTCGACGATGTCGGGGAGATCCTCGAGGGGATGGAGGGCCACCTCGAAACCGATCTCATGACGAACCTCGGCGACGAGAACGACATGTTCATCGCCAGCCAGTGGGAGAGCCGCGAGGACGCAATGGCCTTCTTCCGCTCCGACGACTTCCGGGAGACCGTCGAGTGGGGGCGGGAGGTCCTCGACGGCCGACCCCGGCACGTCTTCTTGGCCTGAGCCGACGCCTCCGGCGTGTGCGCACCGATCACGCCAACAACACCGGTCGACCGGCACCCGGCGGCGGCCCGGCTACAGGCTCCCTTTCGTGCTCGGCGTGTCCCCGCGTCGCTCGTCGATCCGCGTCGCGTCGTCCGTCGCCCGCGCCAGCGACTTGAACAGCGCTTCGACCTCGTGGTGGGCGTTCTCGCCGTCGACCGCGGCGTGCAGCGTCACGCCCGCGTTCAGCGCGAACGACTCCGCGAAGTGTCTCGCCATGTCGCTCGTAAACTCGCCGACGGCCGGCTGTGAGAACTCGCCGTCGAAGTAAAACCGCGGCCGCCCGGACACGTCGACGACGACGCTCGCGACGGCCTCGTCGAGCGGCACCCGCCTGTCGGCGTACCTGACGATCCCGCGTTTGTCGCCGAGCGCCTCCTCGAACGCCGTCCCGAGCGCGATCCCGACGTCCTCGACGGTGTGGTGGTCGTCGATCCCGAGGTCGCCGTCACAGCGGACGGTGAGATCGAAGAGACCGTGTTTCGCGAACGCGTCGAGCATGTGGTCGAAGAAGCCGACCCCCGTCTCGACGGTGCTGTCGCCGTCGCCGTCGAGATCAAGCGTCACCTCGATCTCCGTCTCGGCCGTCTCGCGGCTCCGGGCCGCCGTTCGATCGGTCATACGCCAACCTGTTCGCGCTCGCATATCAGTCATTGGCATCGCCCCCGCCCCCGGCCGACGGGCTCCGCCGTCCCGAACAGCCCACGCCGGGGTTGAAGTCCCCGCCGGCCCTCCCCCTGGGTATGGCAATCGAGGAGGCGATCGGCGAATCGCTCCGCGAGCGCGACGCGTCGGTCGCGATCGCCGAGTCCTGCACCGGCGGGCTTATCGGGTCGCTCCTGACGGACGTTCCGGGGGCGAGCGACTACTTCGATCGGTCGGTCGTCACGTACAGCTACGACGCCAAACTGTCGCTCGGCGTTCCCCGCGAGCTGCTCGACGATACCGGTGCCGTCAGCGAACCGGTCGCCGAGGCGATGGCCCGCGCCGTCCGCGACCGGGCCGGCGTGCGGTGGGGCGTCGCCACGACCGGGATCGCGGGGCCGACCGGCGGCAGCGAGGCGAAGCCGATCGGAACGGTGTATATCGCCATCGCCCACGCCGGCGAGTGGGGGACCGGCGACTCGTGGGCCGAGGCCGAACGGTACGTCTTCGACGGCACCCGGACGGAGATCAAGCGGGCGACCGCGGAGCGGGCGCTCTCGGATCTCCGTTCGGCGCTCGGGCGGACGGATAGCTGACCCGACAGCCGTCGAGCGAACCGACTTTCAGACGGGCGGCCGTCGGGACGGTATGAACAAGGAGGGCCACGTTCTCAACGCCGCACTCCTCGGCATCGGCCTGGGCTTTATTCTCGAGCCGTCGGGGACGGTCGAGACGCTTCGCGCCGTCGTCGCCGTGACGGTCCCGGTGACGCTCGGCGCGCTGTTTCCGGATGTCGATACCGCCTTCGGCAAACACCGCAAGACGCTACACAACCTTCCGGTGCTCGCGGTCTTCGCCGCCTTTCCGCTCCTCTTCGGGAACCTCGGCTACGTCTGGATCGGGATCCTCACCCACTACGTCCTCGATTACTTCGGCAGCCGCCGGGGGATCGCGCTGTTCTATCCGCTCTCGGGCCAGGAGTACGGCTTCCCGTCCGGCGTGACGACCTCCAGCCGCTTCGCGAACGTCGTCACGCTCGTGGTCACCGGGGTCGAACTCGCCGCCGCCGCCGCCATCGTCCACGTCCTGCCCGCGTACGTCGATGTCGGTGATCTGGCGGCCCAGCTTCCGGCCTAGTAGACGCTCACGCCGTCGAACCGGCCGCCGTACGCGATGTGTTCCGGGTGTGTCGGTTCCGTTCCGGAGAGAAACAGCCGATCGAGCTTCCCCCAGCCGTTCTCATAAAAGAGATGCGAGAACTCCGCCGCACACCGCAGCCGGTGTTCGACCCCGCGGCGGTGATACACCGTTCTCGGCGTCCCCTCCCGCAGCGCGTCGACGACCGCTTTCACGGTTTCGAGCGGTCGGTCGAACGCCGTCCACACCTCCCCGACAGTCCCCCGCAGGTGGGCGTACGAGGAGCCGAACACCGGACGGTCGAACTCCGCGGCGAGCGCCTTCGCCCGCCTTTCGTGGCCGCCGACGTACTTCGGGTTGTACACCTCGATCCCGTGGATCCGATCGCGGTGGGCCCGGATGTCGTGGGACTCGAGGCTCACGGTCGCGAACTCTGGGTGTGGGGCGAGCACGGCCGCCCCCTGCCGTTCGAACTCCGCCATCGCCCCTTCGAGCGTGATGAAATCCGGGACGGGCTCCGTGAGCCCGACGGCGAGGACGTGTTTCCGGTTCCGCCAGTCGCCGGTAAAGACTTCACGCCCCGGCACGACGAGGAGCTCGTCGTCCGAGAACCGCTCGGCACGCGAGCGGATCGCGGGGAGCCGGACGAAATGCGGCGCGTAGACGAGCGCGTCGAGCCCCCGCGCCTTCGCCCGCTCGACAACCCGTTCGTCGAGTATCTTTACGTGTGCGTCGAGACGGAACCGATCCATGCCCCGACCACCGCCCGCGGGGGCGTTATCCGTTGCGATCCGTCGCGAAGGGTTTTTATATTCCGATGTCAACCGTTCGCACATGTGGGAGTGTGCGATCGGCGATTGCGGCTACGCGACCGACGACGCCGAGGAACTGCTCGTCCACCAGGCGAGCGACCACGAACGCCACCGGTGTGCCGTCTGCGGGACGACCGTCCCCGACGGCTACTTCGCGATCAGACACGCTTTTTCGGAACACTCGCGTGCGGAGTACCTCCGGAGCTACGAGGCGGACACTGACGACATCCGGGTCCGGGAACGGATACTGACGGAGATCGAATCGGTGGCAGATGTCGAACGGGCACTCGACCGGCTCGGCGGCGACCCGGAGCCGCCGACGGAAGCCTGATTTCTGCCGGACTATCGCTCTTCGCTGTCGAGGACGCGGATCTGATCGCCCCGGACAGTCACGGGAATCGGGACTGTCGCCTCGTAGAGCTCGACCGTGACCTGATCCTTCCCCTCGTCGATCCGCTGGACCTGCGCCTTCTCGCCCTTGAACGGCCCGGCGATCAGCTCGACGATATCGCCCTCGGCGATCCCCTCGACGTCGGGCTTCGGCGACAGGAAGTGCTCGATCTCGCTGAACGGCGAGGGCCGCTCGGAGACGAGGCTGCGTGCGTGTGGGATATCCTCCAACGCCCGGCCGATCGCCGCCGTCCCGTCGGCCTCGACCATCACGTAGCTCGTGAGCGAGTCCGGCGCGAGCGCGCCGTGGATCCCGGGTTCTTCCCGCGTCATGAGCATGTCGGCGACGGTTCGCTCCTGGCTGGCGGTGGTCTTGACCGCGTAGATCGCCATCAGGGACCACCCGGCACGAACGTCATGACCGCGAAGATGACGAAGCCGATGAAGCCGACGAGCAGGATGCCGAGCCCCGCGATGCTCGACACCTTCGAGAACTCCTCCCACGTGGGCGTACTCGCGAGTTTCAGCACGCGAACGTACGAGGTGAGGTCGGTGGGTGTGTTCATATCCGTCCGTTTCGGCTCCGGGGTTTTTTAGTTGTTGATCCGATCGCCGGCCGTTTCGGGCGCCGGCCCCGCTACTCGACGAAATCGATGTCCTCGCCCTCGGCGGTCATCGCGCGCTCCTGTTCGGCCTCGCTTTTGCCGTAGATCTGGGGGCTTTCGACGCCCGTAACGACGATCATCGTCTCCATCTTGCCGTCGAACTCGGGATCGACGGAGGCGCCCCAGATGATCCGGGCGTCGGGGTCGATCCGGTCGTATATCTCCTCGACGACCCCCTCCGCCTCGTCGATCGACATGTCCGGCCCCCCAACGACGTTGACGAGGGCGCTTTGGGCCCCGTCGAACTCGACGTCGAGAAGCGGCGACCGGAGCGCCGAGCGGATCGAATCCTGCGCCTTGTTCTCGGAGTCGGATTCGCCCAGCCCGATCATGGCGACGCCGCCGTTTTCCATTATCGTCTTCACGTCGGCGAAGTCGACGTTGACGAGGCCGGGTTTTGTGATCAGCTCGGTCATCCCCTTCACCGACCGCATGAGGACCCGATCGCAGATCTTGAACGCGTCCTGCAGCGGCATGTTGGGCGCGTAATCGAGCAGCCGGTCGTTGGGGATGACGATGACGGTGTCCGCCACGGCTCGGAGCCGCTCCAGCCCGGCGTCGGCGTTCGCGCGCCGCCGTTCGCCCTCCGCGGTGAAGGGGATCGTCACGATCGCGATCGTGAGCGCGCCCTGATCCTGGGCGGCCTGTGCGACGACGGGGGCCGAACCGGTGCCGGTCCCGCCGCCGAGCCCCGCGGTGATGAACACCATATCCGAGTCGTCGATGGAGTTGTTGATGTCCTCGATGTTCTCCTGGGCGGCCTCCTCACCGATCTTCGGGACCGACCCGGCGCCGCGCCCGCCGGTTCGCTGTCGGCCGATGAGGATCTTCTCGTCGGCCTCGACCTCCGTCGCGAGGTGCTGGGCGTCGGTGTTCGCGGCGACGAGCTTCGCGCCGTGGATCCCCGCCTCCGACATCCGGGTGACGGTGTTGCCGCCTGCCCCGCCACAGCCGACGACTGTGATCTTCGTTTCGAGGTCCTTGACGACGCTCGCGAGCTCCTCGTCGGTCATCGTCCCCGAACCTTTCACGTCCGAGGCGGCCGAGTCGGCGTCCGACGTCCCGGCCGGAGGCTCCCCGTTCGCCCCCTCCTCGGCCTCGTCGATCGCGTCCTCGATGATCGAATCCATTATAACGCCGATGTGGCATACGCGCATAAAGTATCTTTCCCCCGTGTCTGACGCCCGTCTGCCGACCTCGGCGATCTCGGGTCGCTCCGGGAGTCATAAATCAGATGTCGCGATACAGAATCCGCTATTCGAGGGGGAACCGACGCTCGCGCGCGCTTCGAACGTCCGAGGGCTCGATCCGCTGCCCGTCGACGTCGACCGCCTCGCCGGCCGACAGCCGGCCGAACGCCGGCCCCGGCTCGACGCCGAGTGACTCCGCACGCTCGGGGTCGAACGCCTCCCGGGACGCGACGATCTCGGCCCCCCGTACCTCCACGGTGTCGTATTTGTCCCCCAGCAACTCGATCAACCCCTCGACGACGGCCGAGTAGGACGCCTCGTCCGGCAACGCGACGCCCCCGGCAGCCAGCGAGGCACCTTCCGTCGTCTCGTACGCCAGCGCCGCCCGGTCGAGCGTATCGAGGACCGCCCCTCGATCGATCCCGTTTGCCTCGTCGAGCAGCGCCGGGGGAAGCTCCGCCACATGAAACCCGTCGTCGGCGGCCCCCGCTTCGGCCCCGAAGCGTAACCCCTCCCCGACCGTGGTGAGCGCGTCCTCGAGCCGACGGACGAGATCGAGCGGCACGCCCGTCGTCTCACGGAGGAACGTTTCCGAGCGGAGCTCGAAGCCCAGCGACTCGATCACCGACTCGAGCCCCGGGAACGTCCCCTCGACGACCGCGATCTCGGCCCCGCTCGACCGGAACGCCTCGGCGATCACCTCCCGTTTCCCCTCGGGGTCGCCCATCGCCTCGATCGCCCAGTCGGCGGCGATGTGACCGACATCCCAGTCGGTTTCCGTCAGGATCCGGTCGAAACGCGGGGCGTAGTGTCCGCAACCGAACCCGACGACCGCCCGCTCGTCGCCGGCCGGGACGCCCCCCAACCCGAGAATCGCCCGCGCTGCGGCGCGGGCCGCATCCGGGTCGCGCCACTGCGGCTCGGCGCTGCCGACCTCGACGAAAAGCGACGGACACCCGACATTGGTCGGCCCGTGGTGGGTGCACTCGATCCCCACGTCGTAGCTGTCCGGGGCATGCGTTTCGAGACCCGCCCGAACCGTCGAAAGCGCGTTCGGTGCGGCGCGGGCGAGCGACCCCGCCTCGCCCCCGTACTCCGCCGGGCCGAAGTTCCCGGTCGCGTGGGCGGTGAGCAGCGGTCCGGTGTCGCCGGCGTGTCGGGACGCGAACACCACCATCTCCGGGGTGTCGAAGGCGGCCGCCACGCCGTCCAGATGCAGGTGTAGGGCCTCGAACGTGCGGAGTTCGATCCCCTCGGTGCGGTAGTAACGACCCCCGCCGTCCCCCTCCGGTCGGCTGTCGTCCCTCAGTTCCTCCCACTCGGCGATTTCGAGCAGTTGTTCGCCGATGTGTTCGGACGCCTCGTCGGCCCGTGAAACGACGACTGCGAGCATACTCGCCGTCCGGCGTCGAGGGAGAAAGGGCGTGCGATCGCCCTTCGGGGGGCCGAACCCATGAGACGGGCCGAGGGGGGTCGTCCGTTGATAGATATTCGGATTCTATATCGTAATATTTGGTTTATTATTTGAGCGGCCCTCCCGGCGATGACAAACCCTTTTTTCCGCTCGCCGGCTCGCTTCCGTATGCAGGTTTTCGGCCTCATCGGCAACCCCGTCGGGCACTCGGTCTCGCCGCCGATGCACGAGGCGGCCTACGAGGCGTGCGGCATGGACGCCCGCTACGTGACGTTCGAACCCGATCCCGGCTCGATCGAACGCGTCGTCGACGGCGCGGACGCCCTCGGGATCACCGGACTGAACGTGACGATCCCGTTCAAGGAGGACGTCGCGGCCGCGGTCGATACCGATCCCCTCGCCGAGCGGATCGGCGCCGTCAACACCGTCGCCTTCGTGGACGGCCCGACCGGGTACAACACCGACGCGGCGGGCGTCGTCCGGGCCTTCGGCCACCACGGGGTGTCGCTGTCCGGGCGGGCGGTCGTCGTCGGCGCCGGCGGCGCGGGACGGGCGGCCGCCTTCGCCCTCGCGGACGAGGGGATGGACGTTCACATCGCCAACCGGACGGTCGAACGGGCCGAGGCGCTCGCGGCGGCGGTCCCGAACGCGAGCTCGGGCGGCCTCGACGGCCTCCCCGCGGCGCTTTCCGACGCCGACGTGTTGGTCAACGCCACGAGCGTCGGGATGGAGTCCGACGAGACACCGGTCCCGAAGCGTGCGCTGCACGCCGGGTTGGCCGTTCTCGATGCCGTGTACGCGCCCCTCGAGACGCGGCTGCTCTCCGATGCGGCCGCGGTCGGGGCGACGACGATCGACGGCGCGTGGATGCTGTTGTTTCAGGGCGTCGAGGCCTTCGAGCGCTGGACCGGCCGCGACGCGCCGATCGACGCGATGAACGGGGCGTTGCGGGACGCGCTCTGAGGCGCCGTCGCCGGTACCGATCCGCTTTTCCTTCGTGCCGGCCCTCTATGGCTGTATGGAGACGTTCGCGGTCACGGGACTGCCGGAGATCCGGGCCGGCGACGACCTCGCCGCCCTTCTCGACGAACGCGTCGGGTTCGAGGACGGTGACGTGCTCTGCGTCGCGAGCACAGTCGTCTCGAAGGCCGAGGGCCGGAAGGCCGACCTGTCGGCGTTTCCCGCCTCCGAGCGGGCCGAGGCGATCGCGGCGCGGCTCGAAGCGGTAACCGGTGACCCGAAGGATCCGCGGTTCGCACAGGCGGTTCTCGAGGAGAGCGAGGAGCTGCTGACCGAGGCGCCGTTTCTCCTCGCCGCGACCCGCTTCGGCCACATCACGGTCAACGCGGGGATCGACCGCTCGAACGTCCCCGACGCGGAGCTGTTGTTGCTGCCGGAGGACCCGACCGCCTCCGCCGAACGGCTCTCCGAAGCGCTCGGCGTCCCGGTCGTCGTCACTGACACCTCGGGGCGTCCGTTCCGGTACGGCCAACGCGGCGTCGCCGTCGGCTGGGCCGGACTCTCGGCCGCCCGCGATTGGCGCGGCGAACGGGACCGCGACGGCCGCGAGATGGAAGCGACCGTCCAGGCCGTCGTCGACGAACTCGCCGCGGCGGCGAACCTCGTCACCGGCGAGGGCGAAGGCGGCACCCCGGCGGCCGTCGTGCGCGGCTGGTCGTTCGGCGACCATGCCGGCAGCGACGAGCTGTTCCGACGCGAGACCGACGACATCGTTCGCGACGCACTCGGCGAGTGGGAGTTCGACGCGTGAGCCCCACCCGCCCCCGGACCAACATACAGACACATGCTCGGTATCGAACTCACCCCCGAACACCCCGTCAGTCGTATCGGAGAACTGGGCGAACACGCCGAAGCGAGCGGCTTCGACACCGTGTTCAGCTCCTGTCACTACAACAACCGCAACCCCTTCGTCGCGCTCGATCGGATCGCGCGACGCACCGACGACGCCCGGGTCGGTCCGGGCATCGCCAATCCCTACGAGACGCATCCGGTGACGCTCGCCTCACACGTCGCCTCACTCGACGAGGCCGCCGACGGGCGGGCCGTCTACGGCATCGGCCCCGGCGACCGATCGACGCTCGAGAACCTCGGCTTCGACCAGGACGGGGCGCTCCGGCGCGTCCTCGAAGCGTTCAAAGTGGCGCAGGATCTCTTCGCCGGCGAGCGCGTCGATCACGACGGCACGTTCCGGGCGGTCGATGCAGGTCTCAACTTCGAGATCCCGAGCGAGACGATCCCGATCTACGTCGGCGCACAGGGGCCACACATGATCCGTATGTCGGCGAAGCACGCCGACGGGATCCTGTTCAACGGCTCCCACCCGGACGACATCGCCTGGGCGGCGGAGCAGGCGGCGATGGGCCTCGAGGAACGCCCCGACGACCGCGGCGAGTTCGACTTCGCCGCCTACGCCTCCGTCTCGATCGGGACCGACAGCGACGCAGCCCACGAGGCCGCCCGCCCCGCGGTCGCCTTTATCGCCGCCGGGGCCGCGCCGCCGGTGCTTGACCGTCACGGCCTCGATCACGACCGGGCTGCGACGATCGGCGAACACATCTCCGCGGGGGAGTTCGAGGAAGCCTTCGCTGCCGTTTCGGAGGGAATGATCGAGGCGTTCTGCATCGCGGGCACGCCGGAGGAAGTCGACGACCGCATCGACGCGGTCATGGAACACGCGGACAGTTTCGTCGCCGGGTCGCCGCTCGGACCCGATATCGACGAGGCGATCAGGCTGGCCGGTTCGGCGCTTCGCGATCGGACAGACCCTGCTTGATCGCGGCGCCGACCGCCCCGACCGTCGCGACGCCGAAGATCGTGACCGCGACGCCGGTGATGAGCGCGCCGCTGAGCATCATCGCGGCGACGAGGGGATCGACGCTCGCGATCGCCGCGAACTGCTCCAGCGCGCCGACGGTGTTCTCCCGCAGACCGGTTTCGATTTCGACCATACACAAACGTTGGACTGAACCTACTTGTGTGTGTCCGTCTCGTGTCGGCGTCTCACACCCGCGCCCTCACCGTTCAAGTGGTTGGACGGCGACGGACCGGTATGGAGGACGCCTCACTCGACGAGTTTCTCGACGGCGACGCGTCCGACGACACGGGGGATCCGGCCGGCGCCGACGCCCCGGACGCCGCCTCCCCGACGGACCCGGATCCCGGACCGACGACGGCGGATACCGCGGACGGAACGGTCGACCCCGATCCGGCGCGCCCGACGTACGGGTGGACCCCGGACGGCGACGAGTGTGTCGACTGCGGTGCGGTTGTCGAGCGCCGCTGGTGGGACGACGATCGCCCCGTCTGTGCCGACTGCAAGGCCTGGTAGCTACGCCGTCGCGGCGTCGACGTTGGCCTTGAGCCGGATCGCAAGCACGATGAGAAACGTCGCTGCCATAATAACAAACACCGTCGTCGCGCCCGCCACGAGCGGCTGTGGCACGCCCACGAGCGTTCCACCCTCGAGCAGCCCGGCCCCACCCAAACACGTCAGAACCGCGATAAACCGCACCAGCATACCGTCCACGACCGTCCCGCCAGCCATCGCCTCCGCCCGCGTCCCGGCGGCGAAGGAAACCCCGTAGGCCGCAAAGGCGACGCTTGCAACGGCCTGAACCGCCAGAACGGCGGCAGACAGCCCGATCGCGATCACGACCGCGAACTCGATGAGGGCGATCCCGATAAAGCCCGCCTCGAGGAGCCGCACTCGTCCGTGCGACACCGGCGTCGACCCTGGCTCGTGGTGTGGGAGCCGGTAGTAGAGCTCGCGCATCGACAGCGAGATCAGGACGATAAAGAACAGCTGGAGAACCTGTCGGACGCCCGTTACTGTCGCCGCCGGTACCGCCCCGACACCGAGGAGCTCGTAGCTTCCGGCGACGGCGTAGGCCATCCCGGTTCCCATCGCGACGACGATGTATCGCCAGATGTCGACCGAGAGGGTCCCCGCCCGGTCGTTCAGGCCGGCGTACACCGTGGCGACGCCGCACGCGACAAACAGCACGACAAACGCGAGAAAGCGCGCGAGCACGCCGGATCCCGCGACAGCGGGATCAACCATCGACGGCCTCACGCAGGTCCCCGAACGCGCTCGCCATCGATGCGACGGTCCCGAACCGTTCGGCCTTTCGTTCGGCGAGGCACCGACGGAGGAACCCCTCAAGCCCCGGGAGTCGATCGGTCACGGCGGCGCTCGCGTCCCGGTCGTCGCCGAAACCGGACGACGTTCCCCCGAGGAGCGCCTCGTGGGCGAGCGTTCCGAACCCGTAGACGTCGGTCGCGCCGTCGACGGACCCGTACGTCCCCGGGTCGACGTGCTCCGGGGCGAGATACCGCTCGGAGATCGGCTCGGGCGGCCCCTCCTCCCGGAGGAGCGGTACGTATCCCCAGTCGGTTAGCCGCGGGTACCGCCACGCCTCCGGCTCGGTCAGCATGGCGCTTCGCACGACCGCCCCCGGAGTCAGCATGCCGTGGATAACGCCGCGCTCGTGGGCGAACCGGAGCGCGTCGAGCAGCTCCCCGAGCGTCCAGAGGGCGGCCGCGAGGCGATCGCCGTCCCCGAGCGCGGCGAGCCCGGTCGTCCCGCCGTACGCCGTCACCACCCACGGCCCGGGATCGGTCCCCCAACAGACGACGGGAACGATCCCGTCGTGGTCGTCGACGCCGCTCCACAGCCGCGTCCGCCGGTCGAACGCCGATCGGAACCCGTCGTGGCCGGCGTCGATCCGCTTGCATAGTCCCGGATACGTGTCGCCGTCCGGTCCGTAGTAAACGATTTTAAACGTCTGCACTGTCTCGCCCAGGTGAAGCGCCTCGACCGGGGTGAATCGGTCGTATCCGCACTCGAGTGCCGGCGGGTCAACCGGCCGGTCCTCGGGCGGTCGCCGGCGTGTGCGCCCGCCGTCGGCGTCGTACGCGTCGGCCGAGCCGCCGCCAGCCCAGCCCCAACGGTCGCCGTCGGGTCGTCCGGCCTTCCCGCCGCCGGGCGCGTCGTCGTCGTCGGGCGTCCGCACGACCGTCCGGGTCGCGAACTGCCCCCAAAGCGCCGCCCGACACCGCCGCGCGGCCGCCTCGTCGAGCGTCCGTAGCTCGCGCTCTATCGCCGCCGGGTCGGCCTGCGAGACGTACGCGAGCGCCCGCGCGGCGCCGCTCCCGTCGGTGGCTTCGCTCGCGGCTCCGTCACCCCGTGCCGCGTCCGCGGCCATTCCGGCGAGCCGGGTGACGTACGGGACGACACGACCCGGGCGCTCGTCAGCGACGACCCCGAACGCCCACGCCGCGCTCACGCGAACCCGTTTCGCGTCGCTGTCGAGGAGTTCGAGCGCGCGATCGAGGTCCCCCTCCGGGAGCGCGCTCGGATCGTCGATCGCGGCGGAGAGGATGCGGTTCACATCCCGCCTCTGTGCGTCGTCTATCGACATCTGGGTCTGTCACCCCGGCGGCGGGGCGCTGTCGGTCGCCCAAACCCGTTCCAACAAAAATAGGGTTCGGGGTGAATCGGCGAGCGTATCGCCGTCCCGAACCGGGTGCTCGCCTCCGACAAGGAAAAGACCCGTCCCCCGCAACCGTGCGTATGCGCATCGCCGTGCCCAACAAGGGGCGTCTCCACGAGCCGGCGCTCGAACTGCTCGAACGCGCCGGACTCCACGTACAGGACGGTGCCGACCGGAAGCTCTACGCGAACACCGTCGACCCGGACGTGTCCGTGCTCTTCGCCCGCGCGGCCGACATCCCCGAGTACGTCTCCGACGGGGCAGCGGCGCTCGGGATCACCGGCCTCGATCAGGCCCGCGAGTCCGAGTCGGAGCTCGTCGACCTGCTCGATCTCGGGTTCGGGGCCTGCCGGCTCGTCCTCGCCTCCCCCGAGGACGGCGGTGTCACCTCGCCGGAGGAGCTCTCCGGCGGCACGGTCGCCACCGAGTTCCCGAAGATCACGCGAAACTACTTCGAGGCGGTCGGGGTCAGCCCGGATATCGTCGAGGTCTCGGGCGCGACCGAGCTGACGCCGCACGTCGACATCGCCGACGCGATCGTCGACATCACCTCGACGGGGACGACGCTGCGGATGAACCGCCTCTCGATCGTCGACGAGGTGCTCGAGTCCTCGGTCCGGCTGTTCGCCGACCCGACCGTCGCCGACGACCCGAAGGTGACGCAGATACGGACGGCGTTCCGGTCGGTGCTCGACGCCGACGGCAAGCGGTATCTCATGATGAACGTCCCGGAAGACGCCCTCGAGGACGTGAAAGCGCGGATCCCGGGCATGGGCGGGCCGACGGTGATGGACATCGCCGGCGACGACGGGGTCGCCGTCCACGTCGTCGTCGACGAGCGGGAGGTGTTCGAGGTGATCCCGGAGCTCAAATCGGCCGGCGCGAGCGACATCCTCGTGACGGAGATCGAGCGGCTGGTGCCGTAGGCGGGCCCGTCCACGCCGCGTTTCCGCTCACAGCTCGCGCTCGTGGCGGAGCGCCTCCGGGCCGACCTCGGCGACGTCGTCGTACCCCGCAAGCCCCATCGTCAGATCGAGCTCCGAGAGGGTGTTTTCGAGCACCCACTCGACGCCCTCCTGGCCGGCCATCGCGAGCCCGTACGCGAACGGCCGGCCGAGCATGACCGTGTCGGCGCCCAACGCGAGCGCTTTGAACGCGTCCGAGCCGCGCCGGACCCCGCTGTCGAAGAGCACCGGCGCGTCGTCGCCGACCGCCTCGGCGACGTCCGGCAGCGCCTCGACGGCGCTTATCGAGCCGTCGACCTGCCGGCCGCCGTGCGTCGAGACCTGCACCCCGTCCGCGCCGTGCTCCAGCGCCAACCGCGCGTCGTCGGGGTGGAGCACGCCCTTTATCACGATCGGGAGGTCCGTCTCCTCCCGCAGGAACGCCATGTCCTCCCAGGTGAGCGACTCGTCGCCGAAGATCTCGAGGAACCGGTCGACGGCGGCCTGTGGGTCCTCCTCGGGCGGGGCGTCGAGCGACTCCCGGAACGCCGGGTCGCTGAAGTAGTTCGCAACGCCCTCCCCCTCGAGAAACGGGTAGTACCCCCGTTCGAGCAGCCGGTCGCGCCACCCGAGCGTCGGGGCGTCGACCGTGAGCACGATCGCGTCGTAGCCGGCCGCCTCGGCGCGGTTGATGAAGCTTCGGGCGACCGCCCGATCGGAGCTCCAGTAGAACTGGAACCACTTCGTGGTGTCGCCGAGGGTCTCGGCGACCTCCTCCATCGGCGTCGACGACAGCGAGCTCAGCGTGAACGGGACGTCGAACTCGGCGCACGCCCGGGCGGTGGCCAACTCCGCCCCGTCGTGGAGCAGCGACTGGATCCCGAGCGGGGTGAGCATCAGCGGGAACTCGTGGGTGTTGCCGAACAGCTCGACCGTGAGATCGCGGTCGGCGACGCCCCGCATCATCCGGGGGACGATGCGGTACGGCGAGAAATCCAGGTTCCGTTCGAACGTCTCCTCGCGTCCCGATCCGCCGTGGACGTACGCGCGTCCGGTCTCGTCCATGTTCTCCCAGGCGGCCTCGCGGATCCCCTCGAAATCGACCGGGTACTCGGGCGTCTCGCCGTCGTACATGCCGTCGCGGTAGATCTCACGCACGCGTCTGTTCCCGAACCCCGGCTCGGGGTCGTCTGATTCGCTCATACCCGTATATAATGGTTGTTTGTAGTGAACGTCACGCTCCCGGACGGTAACCGATCACACGGACGCGGCGGCAGGAGCGACGCCGTCCGGCCGACGGGGGACCAGCCGTTCGTGAGAACGGTTCCACTGGAGCGACGCTCCCGACGTCGACCGTGTGTCCCGTCCGGTTACCCGTCCAACAGGCCCAGATCCTCAAGCCGCGAGACGATCTTGTCCACCGCCTTCTTCGCGTCGTCGGGCTCCTTGCCGCCGGTGATGACGAGCTTCCCGGAGCCGAACAGCAACGCGACCACGTCGGGGTCGTCGAGCCGGTAGACGAGGCCGGGGAACTGCTCGGGCTCGTACTCGATGTTCTCCAGTCCGAGGCCGATCGCGATGGCGTTGAGGTTGAGGTTGCGGCCCAGATCGGCGCTCGTGACGATGTTCTGGACGACGATCTCGGGGTCCTCGTCGACCTGGATCTCGAGGTCCCGCAGCTTGTCGAAGACGATGCGAAGGGACTCGTGCACGTCGTCGGTGGACTTCGCGCCGGTGCAGACGATCTTCCCCGAGCGGAAGATGAGCGCGGCCGATTTCGGCTCCTGAGTCCGGTAGACGAGGCCGGGGAACTGCTCGGGATCGTAATCGGCGCCTTCGAGATCCATGGCGACGCTCTGTAGATCGAGTTCCTGACCGATGCCCGTCGAGGCGACGACGTTCTCGATATTTATTGTCTCCTTTGGGTCCTGCATGACTCGACTTAAAACACGTATTTAAGGTTTATAAATGTGGGTGGTCGTTCGACCGACGCCGGCCGGCGAGGGGGCTTTCCGGGCCGTTCGGGCCGCCGACGGGGGGATCCGACCGAACCTGTTTTGTCGCCGGCTCCGGAAGATACCGTCGTGAACGCGGTCGAGGAGTGGGAACGGCTGCTCGAAGCGGCGGGCGAGCTGACGAGCGAGGCCGCCGACAGAATCATCGACGCCCACGGCGACCGCGGCGTGACGGCGATCGAGGCGGTCGGCGAGGAGCGGATAAAGGGGTACCGCGACTTCACCGTCGTCGTCGGTCACTCCGAGGAGTACGTCGTCGAGGACGGCGGCTGTAGCTGTGAGGACAGCCGCTACAACCTCGACCCCGACGACCCCGAGCAGCTCTGTTGGCATGTCATCGCGGCGAAGATCGCCAACCGGATCGACGCCGTCGACCACCACGACATGTGGTACTCCGAGGTGCGGGAGTTCTTATAAAGTGGCCACGAGCTCATATAAATAAACCACGGGTTCTTATAAATAGACGACGAGTTCGTATAAATGAACCACGACCGCATCCACGCCCGAAAGCCGACCCACGACATCGACCGATGGTCCGAGGGCGTCGTCGAGTCGGCCGTCGAGCGCGACGGCCACTGCGTCGTCACGGTTCGCGCCGCCGACGGCGACACGGTCGAGTTGGTCGTCACGTTCGCCGTCCGGGACCTGTTCGTGAGCCGGCTCGACATCGAGCCGGGGGCGTCGCCGGTCGGCGAGCGCGTCTGGTACCGGAAACGGGGCGGATGAAACCGGTCCGACGCGCGACCAACAGCAGCGTTAACTGACGGCAGTCCGTACCGCTTCTATATCGGGTACATTCATGAGCAAAACCACACAACCGGGGTCGGAGCCGCCCGCCGAGGGGTCGGCCTCGGAACCGCCGACTGATCCCGCCGACGACACACGGAGCAACTACGACTACCGGGGCTCCGAGGTCGAGCGACCGGAGCTCGTCGAGGATCTCGAGGCGCTCGTCGACGGCGAGGTTCGCTTCGACACCTACAGCCGGAACCTCTATGCGACGGACGCGAGCGCCTACCACCAGCTGCCGATCGGCGTCGTCGTCCCGACCTCGACCGCCGACGTGCGGGCGGTGATGGAGTACTGCGCCGACAACTCGATCCCGGTGTTGCCCCGCGGCGGCGGCACCTCCCTCGCCGGCCAGACCGTCAACGAGGCCGTGGTCCTCGACTTCAAAAAGGAGCTCGACGCCGTCGTCGACGTCGACCCCGACGCCGAAACGGTGACCGCCCAGCCGGGGATCACGCTCGCGCGGCTGAACGACCGCCTCGCCGAACACGGCCTCAAGTACGCCCCCGACCCCGCCTGGGGCGACAAGAGCGTGTTGGGCGGCTGTATCGGCAACAACTCGACCGGCGCGCACTCGCTGAAATACGAGAAGGCCGACGGCTACGTCGAGGAGGTCGAGGTCGTCCTCGCCGACGGAACGGTGACGACGTTCGGGTGGATGGACGTCGAGGCGCTCCACGAACGCGCCGAGGCGGTCGACGAGGACGCCGGGATCGAGGAGCGCGCCTACGCCGCCGTCTCCGACGTCCTCCGGAATCGGACCGACGAGATCAAGGAGCGGTACCCGGATCTGACCCGGAACGTCTCCGGGTACAACTTCGACAAGCTCCTCGAGGACGTCGAGGCCCGCGGGCAGGTCAACGTCGGCCGACTGTTCGCGGGTAGCGAGGGCACGCTCGGGATCGTCACCCGGGCGACGGTCTCGCTCGAACCGGTTCCGGCCGAAACGTCCGTCGTGTTGCTCACTTACGACGACGTGCTCGATGCGATGCGCGACGTGGCCCCGATCCTCGAACACGATCCGGCCGCCGTCGAGGTGATGGACGACGTCCTCCTCGATCTCGCCCGCGACACCGCGGAGTTCTCGAAACTCGTCGGGACACTCCCCGAGGGGACCGACTCGACGCTGCTCGTCGAGTTCTACGCCGACACGCCCGAGGCGGGCAAACGGAAGGTCGCCGATCTGCTCTCGGACCGGCTCCCCGGCCACGAGGCCGAAGCCGAGCCCTCGGGCGACGGCGCCAGCACGGACGTGCCGATCCAGGCCGTCGACGCCCTGGAGGCGTACGACGACGACCGACAGGCGAAGTTCTGGAAGATGCGGAAGGCCGGCCTCCCGATTTTGCTCTCCCGAACCGGCGACGACAAACACTGGCCGTTCGTCGAGGACACCGCCGTCCCCGCCGAGAACCTCCCGGAGTACGTCGCCGACATCCAGGCGCTTTTCGACGAACACGACACCTTCGCCTCCTACTACGCCCACGCCGGGCCGGGGGTACTCCACATCCGGCCGCTTTTGAACCTCAAAGCCGACGACGGCGTCGAGACGATGCTGGAGATCTCCGAGGCCATCACCGACCTCGTCATCGAGTACGGCGGCTCCGTCTCCGGCGAGCACGGCGACGGCCGCGCCCGGACGACGTGGAACCGGAAGCTCTACGGCGACGAGATCTGGCAGTCGTTCACGGAGCTGAAGGCCGCCTTCGACCCCCAGGGCCTCCTGAACCCCGGCAACGTCAGCGGCGACTTCGACCCGACGGAGAACCTCCGATACAACGCCGACTACGAGTTCGAGGCCGGCTTCGAGCCCGATCTGAACTGGGACAACGAGAACGGCTTCCAGGGGATGGCCGAGCTCTGTCACGGCTGTGCGGGCTGTACCGGCCACCAGGACACGACGGGTTCGATAATGTGTCCGACCTACCGGGCGACGCAAAACGAGGAGATCACCTCGACCCGCGGGCGGGCGAACATGCTCCGGCGGGCGATGAGCGGCGATCTCGATTCGGACGCCGTCTCCGACGAGTTCCTCCACGAGGTGATGGATCTCTGTATCGGCTGTAAGGGCTGTAAACGCGACTGTCCGAGCGGCGTCGACATGGCGAAGCTCAAGACGGAGCTCAAACACGAACACCACGAGCGTGAGGGGATTCCCTTCCGTGATCGGCTCTTCGCGAACGTCGAGACGCTGTACAGCCTCGGCAGCACGTTCGCGCCGCTGTCGAACCTCCCGGCGAAGCTCCCCGGCTCCGGGATCGTGATGGAGAAGACGCTCGGGATCGCCCGCGAGCGCGACCTGCCGGCGTTCAAACGGAAGACGTTCCGGGACTGGAACGCCTCGCGGACGCCCGCCGTCCCGGAGGCGGCGGCCGACCGCAAGGCGCTCGTCATCGCCGATCCCTACACCGACTACACCCAACCCGAGGTCGGTAAAGCCGCCGTTCGCGCGCTGGAGGCCGCCGGCGTCCACGTCGCGGTCCCCGACGAGGTGACCGACAGCGGCCGCCCGGCGCACTCGAAGAGCCTCCTCGATCACTCCCGGGCGACCGCCCGATCGAACGTCGACTCGCTCGCCCCCCGGATCGAGGACGGCTGGGACGTCGTCAGCGTCGAACCCTCCGACGCCGTGATGTACCAGGAGGACTACCTCGATCTCCTCGACGGCGACGACGTCGAGTCGGTCGCGGCGAACACCTACAGCGTGATGGAGTACATCGACACGTTCCGGCTCGACGAGGCGCTTTCGACCGATGCCGCCGAAACGATCTCCTATCACGGCCACTGCCACCAGACGGCGGCGAGCCGCGATCACCACGCGGTCGGCGTGCTCCGGCGTGCCGGGTACGAGGTGGACGTGCTCGATACGACCTGCTGTGGAATGGCCGGCTCCTTCGGCTACGAGGCCGAACACTACTCCATGAGCCAGGCGATCGGCCGGCTGCTGTTCGATTCGGTCGAGGAGTCGCCGGCCGAGGAGGTCACCGCCCCCGGAACCTCCTGTCGGTCCCAGCTCGGCGATTCCGACCGGACCGACGGCAAGCCGCCACACCCGATCGAGAAGTTCGAGGCGGCGATCGACGCCGCCGGCCGGCGCGAATGACTACTGCGGCACCACGGCGATCGTCCGCCCGTGGTCGATCGCGTCCTCAAGCTCCTCGGCGATGGCCGAGCCACGGGAGACCTGGATCTCGCCGCCCCGGGAGACGGTCGCCGTAAAGAGGTACTCGTCGTCGGCCCTGACCTCGACCGTCTCGCCCTGTCGGCCCTCCAGCGGGACGACGACGTGGCGGTTCGTGATCTCGGGGACGACGACGTCGCCCGCCGGCGCCGTGGCCCCGCCGCCCGCCCCCGACCGCCCCTCCGGGCGCTCCGAGAGGCTCCGCACGTCGATATCGATCCCGAGGCGGTCCTCGATCCCGCTGATCCGGCCGCCGCCCTTGCCGATCACGTAGGAGATGTCGTCGTCGTCGACCCAGACGACGGCGGTGTTCGATCCCTTGAGTTCGACCTCGACGTGGCCGTGGGCCACGGAGCGGATCTCGCGTTCGATCTCCTGTTTCGCGACGCGCTCGACGCCCGTTTCGCTGTCGGCGTCCTCGGCCCCGTCGAGGGGGACGGTGACGACCTGGCGGTTGAACGTGTAGATCTCGTAGGCCGGCGTGCCCGTCTCGAAGTCCTCGATGACGATGACCGGTCGGGCGAGGTCCTCCTCGACGAGGCCGTGGGGCACCTTCACCTCCGTCGTCACGTCGTAGACGGTGTGGACGTCGCCGGCCTCGATGTAGACGACGGTGTCGACGATCTGGGGGATCATCCCCAACTCGACGCGACCGACGAGCCGCTGGAGGGCGTCGATCGCCCGCGTCGCGTGGACGACGCCGATCATCCCGACGCCGGCGAGCCGCATGTCCGCAAAGGTCTCGAAGTCCGATGTCTTGCGGACCTCGTCGTAGATCGTGTAATCGGGCCGGACCATCAAAAGCGAGTCGGCGGTGTTCGCCATCGAGCCGTCCAACTCGGTGTACTGGGTGATTTCCGGGCCGACCTGGAGGTCCCGCGGCTTCTCCATCGTCTTGACGACGTACTTCGAGTCCTCCAGGAACTCCGCGACGGCCTGGGCGAACGTCGACTTCCCGGCCCCTGGTGCCCCCGAGATGAGGACGCCGCGTTGGCGTTCGGTGAACCGCTCGCGGAGGGCGTCGGCCTTTCCGTAGTCGTCGAGTTCCGTCTTGACGATCGGGCGGACGACGGTCACCTCGATCCCGTCCGCGAAGGGCGGCTCGGCGACGGCGATCCGCATGTCCCGGATCTGCACGATCGTCATGCCCTCACCGGAGAGTTCGACGAACCCCTCGCTCTCCGAGCGAGCGACGTTTATGACGTTGTCCGCGATCGTTCGCATCTCCGATTCGGTCAGGCCCTCCTCGCCGATCGGTTCGTAGGCCATCTCGCCGATCGTACCGCGTTTCGCCATCGGGCGGACGCCGGTCCTGAGGTGGACCGACATCGTCTCGTCGTCGAGGTACTCCTCGACAGCGAGATCGGGGGCTTCCTCGACCTGCGGTTCGATGTACTCGACGGCGATCCCCTTCGCTTTCGCCACCTCGCTTTGGACGATATCGCTCGTCAGAAGCGTCGCGTCGTGACGCTCGGCCAAATCGCGAATAAGGGCGTCGATCTCGCCCTCCCCGGCGTCGCGCTTCTCGATCGCGTCGGGGCGACGCCCCACGTACTCCAGCGTGATCACCCGGTCGTCGGCGAGTTCGGCGAGCCGCTGTAGCTCCTCCAACCCGGCCCACCCGCTGTCGCGGCCCTCGTTGGCTTGGGCCTCCAACTCGCCGACGACGGCCTCCGGGACGTACACCGTCCCGACCCCGTCGCCCTCGACGCGTTCCGAAACGCGGCCGTCGATGACCGCGCTCGTGTCCGGCAGCATATCCATACCGCCGAATCGGGCCCGAACGCGTATAAGTACCGTGATGACGCCGGTCCGACCCTACTCGTCCCCGACCACGTCCCGGATCGCCTCGATGAACCCCATCAGGCTCGCCCCCGCGCTGTCGTTGAGGCTGATGAGGAGGCTCTCGGTCCGCGAGAAGGGGATCTGGATGACGAAGGCGTTCTCGTGGTAGTGGACGAGCGCCCGCCGCTCGCCGACCGGCAACCCCTCCGTTTCGGGCGCCAGCACCTGCCCCTCTAGACGGAACGTGTCGACCACCGCCGAGTACCCCTCCCGGTCGTACTCGGCTTTCAGATCCTCCCGGAGGTACGCCATCCGCCAGCCGTCCTCGGTCACGACGACGATGGTTCTGAGCCCGTCGCCGACGCGGTCGCGGAGGAACTCGCTTACCCGTTCCGCGGCGTCGTCGACCATACGCCGTGTCCGACCGACCGTCGTATAAACGTATCCCGACGAGCGCACGCCCGTCACCACGCGATCCGGCGGTTCCCGTGGATTCTTGTCCGACAGCCCCCTTGTACACGTATGGCAACCGAAGGGGACGCCGTCCCCGCGGCGTACGACGACCTGCTCGAACAGTACGGCCGAGCGACGTATCTCGGCGACGCGAACGGGGTGTTGAGCTGGGATCAGGAGGTGATGATGCCGGCGGGCGGCACCCCCGCCCGTTCGAAACAGCGCGGCGCGGTCTCGGCCGTCGCCCACGAGCTGCTCGTCGACGACGTCGGCGAGCCCCTCTCGGAGCTCGAGGGGCGGTCGCTCCCCGACGAGGCGGCCGCCGTCGTCCGGGAGATCCGCAGACAGCACGAACGGGCGGCCCGCGTGCCGACCGACCTCGTCGAGGAGATCAGCGAGGCGACCTCGGAGGCCCACCCCGTCTGGAACGACGCGAAGGAATCGGACGACTTCGAGGCCTTCGCGCCGACGCTCGAACGGCTCCTCGGTCTCAAGCGGCGCTACGCCGAACACGTCGACCCGGACGCCGACCCCTACGCGACGCTTTTCGCCGAGTACGAGCCGTATCTCGACCTCGACACCGCCGAACGGGTGCTCGGGGAGCTCCGGGAGGGGCTCGTCCCGCTCATCGACGCGATCGGCGACTCGGGGACGGAGCCGTACGCCCTCGACGGCACCTTCCCGGAGGACGACCAACTCGCGGTGACGCGGGAGGCCCTGGAGACGCTCGGCTACGACTTCGAGCACGGACGCCTGGACACGGCGCCGCACCCGTTCTCGACGGGGACGCAGTTCGACGCCCGCGTCACGACGCGGTTCGACGAGTCCGAACCCCTCGACTCGCTGGCCTCGACGATCCACGAGTTCGGCCACGCGAGTTACACGCTCGGGCTACCGCGGGAGGCGTACGGCTCGCCGCTCGGCGAACATCGCGGGCTGTCGGTCCACGAGTCCCAATCGCGGCTCTTCGAGAACCACGTCGGCCGGAGCCGCCCCTTCTGGACGCGTTTCGTCGACCGGTTCAACGCCCACCACGGGGTCGATCTCACCGCCGAACAGGCCTACGAGGCCGCGAACCGCGTCTACGACGACAACCCCATCCGGGTCGAGGCCGACGAGCTGACGTATCACCTCCACATCGTGTTGCGCTTCGAGATCGAACGCGAGCTGCTCGCCGGCGAGCTCGACGTGGCGGAGGTGCCGGCCGCCTGGAACGACCGGATGGCGTCGTATCTCGGCATCCGCCCCGACACCGACGCCGAGGGCTGTCTGCAGGACATCCACTGGAGCCACGGCTCCTTCGGCTACTTCCCGACGTACTCGCTGGGGAGCGTCCTCGCCGCCCAGCTGTATGCGGCCGCCGAGGACGACATCGACGACCTCGACGGGAAGATCGCGGCCGGGGAGTTCGGGGACCTCCACGAGTGGCTCACCGAGAACGTCCACCGCCACGGCTGCCGGTACAGAACCGACGAACTGATCGAGCGGGCGAGCGGCGAACCGCTCACCGCCGAGTACTTCCTCGAGTACGCGGAGACGAAGTTCGGGGAGCTGTACGATCTGGACCGGTAAGGACCCCGGAACCCGGTCCCGGGGGCAGAACACGTGTGTTCCGCACCGACTCGTCCGCTCCGGGGGTATAAATCAGCCTGGCGTCCCGCGGAACGGACTGCGGTCGTTTGGCTCCGTTGAAATCCTCAAGCGTTGATACGTTTCCCGCATCGTGGTGAATACAGCGGATCTATTCAGTAAATTCAACGCCAGTGATTTCAAACCGTGCGCCTCCGTCTGTCCCGTCCGTCGCACGGATTTCCCAGCCGTGACTCTCGACAATCCGCTTGACGATACTCAGCCCGAACCCGTGCCCCTCCTCCGACGTCGAATGTCCAATAGTAAATACCTCCTCACGGCGCACTTCGGGAATCCCTGGACCGTCATCTTCTATATAAAATCCGTCATCCAACGTGCCGACGGTGACCCTTACGGAAAATTCGAGACGAAAGCCTCGCTCTTCAGGG